>Ga0126335_1001571_pt1 | contig 12936 bp, 7 predicted proteins | sample OlaspJWI45metaG_FD_108409 | JGI IMG/M metagenome (GOLD analysis project Ga0126335, IMG submission 108409) | Marine gutless worms symbiont microbial communities from Oahu, Hawaii - Olavius sp. 1 OAHU.JWI-45 metaG | ecosystem: Host-associated > Annelida > Digestive system > Unclassified | place...
ACTTATATTTAACTCGAAAATTTTTATTAATGTGAATATAGTGAATACAAGTTATATTTAAGACGAACATTTTTATCAATGTATTATGCATTTATATAATTATAATTTTGGTAACGCAAGTCACGTACCGTTTCGGCTTGATCAAAGAGCTTCAGTTGCCGAATGTGCGGCGTATGTGATCGCGCACGGCGCAATCTCACTCGATGCTAAACTAGGTATCTTTACGGTACGCAGCACTGTCGAGCCACGGGTAGTACAGTTATTTCCGAAACTGGCGTGTTCATGTCCAGCGGGCTGTGGTTTGCTACCACATCGCATGCATGGAGATGTGCAGCGCAGAACGCTTAATCTAACTCAGTTACGCAAAAATAAACGCAATCGTCCCGATAGAACATCGGGACGCAAACGGCCGAGGATCGCCGATGTGGACGTTATCGCCGCCCCCGGCACGGATCCGCTACCGGAGACGGTGACGCATCAAGAGAGCTTGAGCAGCTTGCGAGCACATACGCCGCACGTTCGGCAACAGACATGGAACCAGATGACGATGCCGACGACGCGATAAGAGAGGATATTTGCCACGCCTGCGATAGTGATAATCCGCCAGCGCGCAAAAACAGAAAGGTCCACCAGATAGATTGGTTACAGTGCGACAAGTGTCCACGCTGGTACCGTGTGGTATGCGTTAGGGTTCGCAACACTTCTGCCGCGTACACATGTGATATGTGCATCATCTGAACACTGTCATAGGCCTACACTGTGAACTGTAACCTAAGTTGTATTTTTTACTGTATGCTACGAATAATTCTGTTTTTATCTGGTAGACCTTTCTGTGTATCTGTCATGTAGTCCGTATGGCAGACATTTGCTACATCTGTCGTATAGGTTTTTAGTGTTTTTTTTAAAGTGTTGTCTGTATATGTTTAACTGTTTTTATCTGCTTGTGTGGTATTTAATGAATATTATGGTCTCTCTTGTAAATACATCTATAACCCGTACTGTTCTATTGCAAGTATCAAAAGATGTTTAAAAAAGTCGTTTTGTATTGAATGTTCTTAGCGTAATAAACGATGTATGAATTAATAAATCGGCCTATTTTTGGATGTGCTTAAAATTTCAGATAATTACTAGATGAGAAAATGAGCAACAAACGATTTAAACAGGATCACCACAGAGTTGACTTTCCGCATTTTATACATTGTTCCGCAGCATTATTCCGCATATTCCATTCCGCATTTTATTTTCCGCATTCCCCATTTCCGCATTTTATAGACACCTTAGATAGGTAGATCTTTATTAAGACAATTGACAGAACCCAATTGTAACATGGAATATGTGCAGTAAAATGCAGATCGGCATGAATATAAACTGTTAAATAAATACTTGTGTGTACTGAATGAATGAATATTCGTGTATTATGGAAGAAAAACCTAGTATGTGTTCTTATATAGCTTGCGTGTAAGAAAGTTCAGTCGAATAAGTGTGTTGAATGTTCGGGCAACAGTCAAGAGTGAGCTCGAGGTTGTAGCGTTGGGACGCAGTGGATGGAGGTGGTAGTAATGTGTGCAGTACATGATTTGACCATCGAACAACGTTGCCGAATAGCTCGTCGTGTGCAATACACAGCTCATCAAACGTCGGTAGGTCCGGCGAGCATTATCCAAGCTGTCAGGTGCGGTTAATCACTTTTGATGTGCTGGCGATCAGAGGTCTTAGCGAGACCACGCCATGCACTGGTGGTCTGATTAACAGCATTTGTAGGACCATGTCGCTCTAAAATGAGTATTTAAAATCTATTTGCAATTCTTCCTCCTTTTATTGTTATTATTGTAACTATCATTTTTCATGCTAGATAAATGTACTCATGAACTAGTAATATTATTTTGTGATTTGACTGCTTTTCAGGCTGCACTTATCAAGCGGTTTGTTCCACTGTTCGATCGTATTCTCGTTGAACGGTTTGCACCAGAAATCAAAACAAAAGGCGGAGTGCTTTTGCCAGAGAAGTCACAGGGCAAAGTTTTAGAAGCCACAGTGCTTGCTGTTGGGCCAGGAGCTCGCAATGAAGTAAAAAAAATTGCTTTAATGTTACTATATCAATATCAAGTATCATGGTGTAAGTGACAAAAATGTATACGCTGTAAGTGTTCGTAAAACAGACACCTTGGTGGTGTGGTGCAATGGTCCAATTGACAAAGTTGTCAGCGTCAAGCCCAGTTAGTACTTGGATGGGTGTCTTTAGGCGGGTAAACCATCTAGGTATTTAACCAGCCAGCTAGGTTGACTCAGCCTTTCATCCCCTGAGGTCGGTAAAATGAGCACCCAGCTTCGGCTGGGAAGGCAAAGGCATGGTTCATACCATTCATGGATAAATGTGTGGGTGTGCACGTAAAATGGAGATCCTTCACAGCACATGCCATTCCTCAGTGATTCTGGCTCTGAGGTGAGGCTTTCGTGGAAAAGCACTATATCAAATGCACACACCTTTAAAATGTGTACAGTTCTTAACCAAACACAACGATGCTGGTAGCATGTTCCACAAAGGAGTATTAGCAACAGCAAATGATCTGTCAGTTGCCCAGTCATGGTTTGATTAGGGCTGTCGAAAAACATGTTAACGAATGTGTTAACTTGTTAAAGAATCAGTCACGATTTGAAAAGTTAACGCCGTTAGAAAATTTAACACACTGACAACATAACTACAGAATTTATTACGGTAAACTTTGCAAAATCTGACTACACCAGTCTAAAATATGCTGTGCTGCCAGAAGGGACAGACACCAGGCAGTCAGGTTTAACTGCCGTACTGAGAGGACGAGGCTGCACTAAGTGAGACCGTTGCCGTCATTGTGGTCCATACAGGCGTCGGCTACATGTGAGACCAATAACCGCTGTCATACAATAGCAGCTTACGTAACAGTTTTAGATTTCAAGCATGTAACAGTTTCGATTCAAGCTGTTGGGTGCAACAGAAGTGTCACAGGTTTACAAAAAATACAATGTGCATTAAAAGTGCATTGGCATGCGATCAAAACATTTTGACAGCTTTAGTTTTGATCAATGGAATGTGCCACTGCCAGATACTGTAGTCGGCAACTGCAAAGTGCAAGGCCATTCCTTTAACTGATACATGTACTGAGACTGTAATAGTGGTGGTAGTTGTGCAACACCTACCTACTGCCGGACGATGCGCTTGGTTAAGAATAAATGCATCACAGCCACACAAAAAGAAGAACTTTTGTGTTTCAGTGATTTCTGATGTACAGTTCTTCCTTCCTCCTTGGTTATCTGCAGAGTGACTATGGCACCAGCTGGGTATGATATGCCACAATCACTGCTGAGGCCTGCTTCTAAGGCTGGCTGTGTATGTGTATTTAGTAATGGAGAGGCCTTGCATCTGCATGTTTGAGGTATGTGGCTTGTAGCCACAGGTTTCTCTGTGACCTTCCCGAACTGCACAGCTATTTTCCAACCAGTCCTGGCCACATCTTATACTACATGCCTGTCTAGCTAGGCTTGGCAGTGCAGCATAGCGGGCATCAGGCTGGTGGGCTCCAGCACATGCAGTGAAGTATCTCCATCTGTTATCCTGCAGTCGGCACCCATTCCAAACGCCCTGAGTGTAATGGCCCATCACTGTTTAATGAGGACACGGGCAGACCCTCTGATCTTGCCTGCTTAACCAAGCTTACTGAGAACTGAGCTGACTAGTTTAATTTTAATTTCATGTTTAGCAAATTGTCGCATATTTGTTTTTGTAGAAGGGTGAATTCATTCCTCCATGTGTGACTGTTGGAGAGAAGGTGCTGCTGCCGGAATACGGCGGCACAAAGATTAACTTTGATGACAAGGTATTAGAGTTATTCTATTGTTCAGTTATTGTGTAGCTAAACCGCTGAGCTTAATCTGTGAACTTGTGAATCATAGTTTGTAATCTGCTGTATTTTATTTTAAATTTTCTGACATTTAGGGCACTGTTGGCCACCTGTATGAAGTATGAAATTTCTAGGGTTAGAACAAGTCCTAGCCCTGGTTCTGGGCTTGACCTGTATGGCGTCTTGGTAGACCTGCAGTTTGTTCCAGGCCCCAGTCTGTGGCAACATTTTTTTACTACTGTTTTGTGTAATATACAGCAATATACACTGTACGCTCTGAGCTGTAAAAACATGCCACTTTTCTTGTGGTTGTAAATTTGCAAAATGTTAACCATCTTTTAATTTTTTTTGCTGCTGGAAAACACATGGAATTTGCTATAAAACTGACCTTTAATAATTCTCGCAATCCCTCAAGTGTACTGCACTATCGCTGCACTACCATAGGAGGTCAAAAGTTCAAATTTGCTGCAAATCTGGAGGAAAATACAAACAAAATGCATTGATCTGTCACTAACTACAGCGGCCTTGCAGGTTCATTTTTCTATCAATTTCTAACTCGTATTGACACAACATCTTTACAACATACATTGGCAGTTATTACATAGCCAGTGAGTAGACAAACCAGCAATAGTACTTAGTTTCTTTTACACTGTATTTTGTTATTTCTGGGGCATGTCAGTATTTAGCTGGTTTTTTCTGCAAAATATTTGAATACTGTGACGCTTTAAGGACAATTACTAGCTTTTGTATCCTGAAGGTCATTCCAAACTTTTGCTGAAATATAGTTGTATAAATGGCAGCCAGAACCTGTATTCAGTGACAGTATTTGAAGGAGTTGGCTGACTGACAGAACACGAGTGTAGGAAGGCTAATAAGGGTGTAACGGGCAGTAGATGTATGTAACACTTTGGCACTTTTGTTGTAGGACTATTACATCTTTCGTGACGGCGACATTCTTGGGAAATTTCTGGAGTCTGAGGCAGCTTCGGCTGCTCAGTCGGCGAGGATGGCGAGCTGAAATGATTGAGTGACTCTGTGATCTGTTGAAATGTTCGAATGTTACGTGCAAGATACAAACAGTCGGCCTGTGTGTTCAACAGAATGTCAATAAACTCAATTATTGCGTTAATGCTTCTATCGTATGCCAGTTTTAGCACTGTTAGCAAACATCTCTCGTTACTCCAGGGTGTTCTGTCATGCGGAACAAATGATAATTGATAATTGTAACCGGAATTATTGTGTTATCATTCGTATTTGTTTGGTTTTCTGTTGGTTTTTTTACGATTAATGTTTGTCTGTTACATTTCTTACTGGAAAGTACTGGTGACAGTTTTGTGTTGAGTGAGACAAGTACTGTATTTGAACAATATATTTGTTAGGTACTTTGTGACCGGTTTCATTAACTTCCTGCTCTCGTAATAGCCCCGTTAATGCCTTTGGAGAGCATTTGAAGTTGATAACTTGAAAACCATGTTATCACTGTAGGCCTATGTGTCTGGCCTTGAGGTGGATCCAGCCATAGATGATTTTTCCAGTTTAGCATTGAAGAAGGTGATGACCACATCTGCTTCTTGGCAGTGTCATGCATGACAAATTGTATGCTTCATAAACTGGCAATAATTTGAACAGAAAAATCATATGCCACGTGTGTTATCCAGCAGCAGTCAATGACAAGATGATATCTATGGTATGTAGTCTTAAGAGGCGATTGGCAGTCAGCTTGCCTGCTAGTAACTCATTAGAACTTGTAAATGTTGGGATCATTGCAAAGGTTAGGTTAGGTTAGCCTTGGCGATGAGTTGACTAAGCCTAAAGAGATCGTCAGTATGGTGGTTAAAAGGGGCTACACACTAACATCTACGTTTGGTCCTCGAGAGTTCTCTACATCTGGTCCGGAAGCTTGGAACACTTCGCCTAAGCTAGATGTACGTCACCCTTTCCTCACTTGAGTTTAGGCATTCACTGAAAACTCGTATAACAGATAGGCTTGGCTCTGCGTCGGCACAGGCGCCTTTGTGACGATTTGTTAATTGTGAGTCTTAAAATGCCTGTTTATTATTGTGTTAGGGTTTTACTTTAACGATAACCCAAATTCAAGCAAAAACAAATAAATGTTAAAGTTATGAATTATCACAAAGACAGCACAGTACAACATATGCAAAACATCAAAACACTCATAAGCGATAAAAAGGAAAGATTTAAAAGCCTACATGTTAATGTTAATTCGTAAAGTGTGAAAATTTGAATAGTAGGCCTACACATTTGCAGTTGTGTCAGTGCCAAAGTTAAGACAGTTTGTATTGTCGGAAGGCTACGGGCACAGTTAGGACTTATAGGTTACACGGGGCCTAAGTTCATTCTGTCGTCATTACAGAACGGTCATTGTCTTCATTGCCTGTCATCACGTATTCTGACAAAGCACCGTTTTGATATTCTGTTCATATGTGAGTGTTCGTCTGTGCACGCTAGCTAGGTAGGAGTATGACGTGTTATGGTGAAAGCCAGAAATTACCGAATTTTGGTAACATTAATTTTAACCTATGACATTGAGCGCTATCTTCGTTTTTTTTCAATTCAGGCTCTTAATCACCTGCACTCCAGCTATGCTGCGAGCAGGTATTGTTTTTGGCGCCGTCTGTGTGTGTTTATCCGCAGAAAATCTCGAAAACGACTGGTCGGAAATTGATGTAACTTAGTAGGAATATGAACCACGGTGCACGCTGGGGGTGGTTGGAACTTGGAAATTGGTGACATTTGACCTTGGCCTTTGATATTGAGAGCTATTTTCATATTTTTTAATTCAGGTAATAACTTATGAATGGCATTACATAGCGGCTTGTAACTTCACTTTCGGTACGGATATACATCAGAATATCTAGTTCACATTCGAGTTTCAAGGACATGGGTCCAAAGTCAAGGTCAGGGCGGTGAAAAAAACTGTAGCGTGCAACTCCAAAACTACTGGTCAAAAATTGCTAGGACGATCGAAATATGTGTTATGATAACGCTAGGAGTGATTTACGAGTTTTTGACATTTGACTTTAACCATGAGAGATACATTCGTACTTTTTTCAATTCAAATTCTACGTTTTGAAGTTAGCAACTTCATTTTCGATGCGGAGATATATATTCAGAATATCTAGGTCACCTAGCTGAGAGTTTCAAGGTCATGAGGTTAATCTCAAGGTCACTGTCACAAAAAGCGGCGGCGCGCAGGTTTGTTTCCCATAGGACACATTAATTTTATAATGTTTATCAGAGACTAGTAGTAGTTTGAGCGGTTGTTTACAACAGTGCTTCTTGCTGGCACGTTTGCAGCGTTTCACTTTTGAACCGCTCTGTTGTCGTCTTTCACAGATACCGGTTCATTCTTTCAATGAGCGCACTGTAGTCACGACGTGACTGCATTTTTCTCTAAACACGTCACATTCTTGTCGTGCTTGTATGGGATTAAGTTAGTGCAAGTCGGCTCATATTTCGCATAGTAGCCTATAGTGTGAAGATCTGCTTGCCGCCTCCGCGTTTGGCTCCGAACTCCACGGCTTCAACGAGTTGTAAATATTTTTATTCGTTCATTTATTATTACACCTTACAGCTTAAAAACACACAAACATAAAAACACGCAGAAATGAAAACCTGAGCCTATTAATGCAAATAATTGTGGGCGTAATATTTAACGTCAAGTCCTAAGTTTACAAGTTTATTTCGGTTCAAACTTTTTGCGATCAGCGATTTTTAAGTAAGATATACAGCTAATTGCCACAGCTGTGCTCGTACATGGCTTAGTGTTGGTGAAACTTTTTCTGTTCTTGCAATCTTGCAGCTTAGGCTAAGTGTTTTTCATGTATAATTATCGACTTTATAACTGGTGCGACTTAGTTGGAAGTATGTAGGCTTAGGTTTACAGATATTTTATTTGTAGACAATTACTCACGAAACGCACTGCAACGTATAAGCCGGTCATCAAATAAAATCAAATCAAATCAAAACTTTATTTGTAACGCATAAATCAAGAAACGTCACTGAAGCAAAGTTACAGGACACAAAGGCAGGGTAGTTCTGCACTAACATATGCCATAAATAATTTACAATAACAATTCAAACAATATCGTAGGTAAAAATTATATAACTCGAGTCTACGTTTAAAGCAAGAAACAGTTGGTGTAGTAACCATATAATCATGCAGAGAATTTCCACACATTTACATCATCCAACACGTGACGCAAGGCGCAGAAAGAACAGCATGCACGCGTTATTTGAAGCTTTCTAAAAAGCTAGACGCGATACTGCACGAAGCTAACTACTTGTCGCCTCTTTCCTGTAACTGGTTATATCGTGTCGTGCCGTATCGCGTCGAAAATGAAGTCAACGGACTTCTAGAAAGTTTCAGATAAGCTTATTTGTTATAACGCGTCTGTCTAACTCCAAATGTATTTTCCGTGGAAGCGATCTACTAGCCTACTATGTCCACTCAGCCTACTAGGTTCACTCAGTCTTCCATCCCTCGGGGTCGCTAGGCCTAAAATGAGTATCAGCTTCGACTGGGAAGTAAACAGACATTCCACGCGATGCACTAGCCCCGTGTGTGTCCGTGGTCTCTTTTTAGTATATGCTGCTGTCTGGCTGAGGTCTACGGAAACGGATATCAGTGCCGCCCACTGATATCTTGTCTTGGAAAGTACGGTTTTTTACTAACTACAAACTAACGTTATTGCATGCCCTACTTTCGACGCCTATTTTTCAACACAGTGTCTGGAATGTTATAACCTCCCTTCTAATCAGATAAGGTCGCGGAGGTCGAGAAAGCAGGATATAAAATTGTGACAGTGGAGGCTTCTGTGCTAAATATGCAAACGTTGACAAAGCGTTCACAGCCCTATCTGTCAGTGCAATACAACGTATTAATCATTCTATATTGTCATACACGTTTGACAGACACAGTTAACTTGAGTTTTATAGCCTAACTGTCAGACTATAGGACTTTCAAGCTGAGACAAGCTGAATTATGTTTGAGTCGTGATATAGGCTGAGTTACTGTCCGGTTGAAATCGGTACATAGCCATGCAATGAATAGGCTAGGTCTATACCATTAACTATTTCTCATACTGAGCATGAACAGTGATGTACTGTGCATGCACATCATGGCTGCTCCACGTCAATGACTCCAAACCAATTTTAAGACACACATCTGCTCATGTCGTGCACCTTCAGTGACTTGCGCTAAAATACTCTGCTCACCAAATCTGTCAGCATTGTAAAATCGCCATTAAATGTTGTCAGAGATGAACGAAAATTTTTTGCTAATACGAAGTGGCAAATTTAAAAAGTTGACGGGATGAATTCCACGAACCAGCTTAACAGGGGAGGCCATTTCATGGTATAGACGTGTATGCGTAGGCATACATACATGTATAAGAGTCAATAATAATTACATCTGCTGATTAAATCAGTCTAAAAGTCGATAACTTCGGTCGTTAAGATGTTCTGTTGTTCTGTCCTTTAATCCTTTTCGGTGGCAAGTGGTTTGACTGCATCGTGGACCAGGACAATCTTCCTCCATTGTGAACTGAACGGTCCTTCGTTGCCCTCACTGCTTCCACCAACGACAGCCCTGTCCACGTCTTGATGTTGTCTTGCCAAGTTGTACTTATGTTGTAATGCGCACAGATGGGGGCCCCGACCTTCATCTGCCAGGAGAATGGGAGTGCCCATTGTAAAATAGCGTATACTAGAACACTGCTTTGGCCTTTTGTCTGTCATTCTGACATTCTAATTGCTAATCACTCATAGTAATGTGTAGATAAGTAATGTATAAAGCATGTTAGTTATTGACTGGAGATCCATTTGTCGAAGACCAATGAACGTAGTAGGATAAGCAGGACAACTATACATACAGTGTCTGTGGCAAGTCAGGCCCTAAAAAGTCCACAATGCAAATAAAGTGGACCCGTAGTGCAACGTCGTCGTGCACATATGTTGAGTACGCAGTAAAGGCGGTCAGGCTTGAGAGATTCTGGCTTGACTTCGTTCCGTCGTCTGATAACGTGCTGTAATACATCACAGATCTGTGAAAAGCGCTTCACGACGAAGATTGGCTGAATAGTGAGGGGCACATGCAAAGAAACTCTGACTAATGGGAGTCCTTCTATGCTGTGCGTTGCGTTGTGCGCGCTAGCTATGGCCCGCAACTCTGCGCGCAACGCAGCGAGGTAAAAAAGTGGAGACCTAAGTCTGCCTGTCTGCACGACCGTTATACCTGACCGATTTCTGCCAACCGGCGTCCAGCGTCACATCAGTCAAGGTGACAGCTTCGACTCGACAACCGCCAACCCGACAACTCTACCGGCTAAGTTCATTTCCATCTAAAGACGCTTATGTGTGCAGCATAACAGATACGTTGCGTAATTAATTTCTATGTTAATATGCTCAGGCTGAAAATTTATTGTGTGTTACAATTTGTTCATTATAAGAGGATGATATCGTAGTTATGTTATATGTATATATTTATTTCTTTTTTGTTATATTTGTATTACCATCTTTGGTGAATAAAGCTTTGTGTAAAAAAACTTAACAGTTTATAACGCTTTTAAGGACGACGATTCATGCAAGCTTGCACAACTAATAGAGCAAATATCACAAAAGACGATCTTACTTGTACAGCACGATGCCAAAATGTCACTGCTGTTTTTCTGTCTGTATGTCTGTACGAGCGTACACAAAATTTTAACGAAATACCATTAAGCTTATACACGACACAGATATTAGTACTTCGGGTTTTTGAAAACAGTCGGCCGCCGAATTGGATTTTTACTTTTGATTTCGAGTTTGGCAACGTAAACTAATTGAGCGCAGCATTTTTGTTACGAGAATGTCTGTCTGTCACACAAAATTACGAAATGTGTTTCGCTTGACGTTGATCTTTGATTGATGTTGAACGGCGTTATAGCCGTAGGCTACTATTACGGCGTTTTAGCCGAAAACAGTACGTTTCGGAACCTACCATTCAAACTGGCTTAGGCTAGACCCACATATTCTGTGACAGAACTGTAGCCCAAAGACTCTAGTTTTTGACAATTTACACTGATATTCGCGGGATTTCCACGAACGAGTGTGCAAAATGAAGGCATCCCGCATACGGGAGGCCTCGAGTGAAAACCCAGTGTTAATTGTAGTAGTAGTAACTTTCTTTAATAACAACTTTGTCAACTGCAAAGCTATGTCAAATTATGGATATAAAAATACAAGAAGTAAAATACAATATAAGCCTAAACGATGTTCATATATAGCAATAAAGAAATTGATAAAAGGGTGAAAGTATCTAAAATAGCAAACAACATAAACACGTGGGTGATGACAGTACCGCAGCACGGTGTAACAGTAGGCTAATAACAGTTCTTGTACAGCATGCGAATGATACAGTCTCGGTCACTTAAGTAAGTTGTTTTAGTGATGAGGGCTTTGTTTGCTACATTTTCTAATAGTATTATAATCTACAACCCTCGATATTCACAATATCGTTATCTATAATACCGTACCGCGGTAATTTTGACATCGGTATGAGGCACATCACGCAGCACTCAGCTGTTACCTGCGTGATTTACATTCCTGCACATCTCTGCGTGTGGGCGCCACTACTACAAGCCTATATACGTGCATGTTAAAAACCGATTGCCAAAGTCGGCGACTGTGACCGTTAATATTAGCTACGAAAGTCAAGAACCGTTTAACGTTATCTTGAACCGCGGTAAGTGGTCTGGTCCATGCTGACTGAATGCTTAGTTTCAGATTATGAGCATATCTGATTATCTGTCAAAGAATGCAGTTTTCCACAAGAATAAGTCTTATTGTGTGACGATAACAATCACCACTTTGAAGTTATTTTCTCTCTTCTGCGACTATTTAGGGCCATTCAAGGTCATGAAAATTGAATGAAATGCATACTCGTAGTACTTGACATATCGTTTTCTTTGTAGTCAGAATTTCTGCATGGTCATTGCGGTCAAGTAAGATTTTGTCACTAGAAATATCCGACGATGTTGATTCTCTGCATCTGCTGATTTCAATATCAAATGTCGATTTGGCCCGGGTGGCCACTGCGAACGTTTTATGTCAAGTTTCAATATTAATGTCGCGTTAAATCTGCGGAAAACCACTACGCAGGCCTTAACAGACTCAGTGTCGGACAGACATAGGCCTACAGACAGATGGACAGCACAGGCTGAACGATACATGCGGCTTTCGCCTGTATGCGCGTAGGCGCATAAAATACACTTGTAGCGCGCTCCTTGCAAAACTAAGATTGAGGGCACATTTTATAGTAATTACACGGTTGTTTCACAGCGCTGTTATGTACGGGAGATAAAACGTGAAACTCTCAAGTGTACTGCTGCTAGATTTTCTATTTTCCTAACAAAGTAACCAATTTCTCTAAGTCAGTTTCGCTTTTGTTTCAGCCAGTCCGCGCGAAGTGCTTGTTCTGCGTACACGACATTAGGGTGCGGTAGTACAGCTGCACGGGTTATAGGCCTATAGGTAGTACGCGTTGAGCGTGTTCTGTTGACATCGCCGCAGAATTTCGCCACGATTGAATGCCCCTGCAGACACGCATCGATGCTATAGCTACAAAGGATGGTTATTACTATTTATTAGTGAAGGGTCGTCATATTTGATGTACAGTAGTCGATATGTCATCGCATTACATAGGCCTACTCAGATTAAACATCGAGACTTTCTATGTACGACAACAAAACAAATGCCCAAATTTCAGTCTGCACACTTGCCTGATAAAATGTTTAATATGATAAAACGAACGTTTGTATGGATCTCAGTGCACAGAATATCGACCGGTTATTCATTCATTCATTTATTGTTACACCACAAGGGTAGCACACGATACATGTATGTACATACACAAAAATATACAGTTAAGAAATAAGCTTACAGAATATAAAAGCATAAGAATAGCACAATAAAATCTAAAACCTAAAACCTAACAGACTGTGCAAATGTCAACCAAATCGATTCTTTTATACTGCCAGCAGATTGCAGCGGAGACCATACA
>Ga0126335_1001572_pt1 | contig 12934 bp, 11 predicted proteins | sample OlaspJWI45metaG_FD_108409 | JGI IMG/M metagenome (GOLD analysis project Ga0126335, IMG submission 108409) | Marine gutless worms symbiont microbial communities from Oahu, Hawaii - Olavius sp. 1 OAHU.JWI-45 metaG | ecosystem: Host-associated > Annelida > Digestive system > Unclassified | place...
CATATTTTTTATTCTTATGCATCACCTAGTAAACAAAAACTTCCTGTCTAAAAGTAAATATGACCTAGAAATCTTATTTACAATAAATAAGTAACGAATAGCGGGATAAACGGTACAGCAAAAGATCATTTCTGAAATTGCGAGTATTCTCGGGGCAAACGCTGTGTGGTGATTTTCAGCTGCCGAGATATCTCGGGGTAAACGGGAAAAGGGTTAATATGCTGTGCTGTAAGTTAGTGCACTTCTAGTCATACAAGGAGCGACATTATTGCACGCTAACAGAGTGAAGGCATTGAAGCAAGACTGCAGGTCAGAGCTCCAGACGACGACACAGCTCGTCTTTACGTCGAGGACTTTGCCTGAGACATAAAGACGAGCTGTGTCATCTACCGGAGCTAAGACTTGCAGTCAAGCTAGCATTCAGTAATGTCGCTCCATGCATGACTAATCGTGCACTAACTCTTACTAGGTTACTAAATGGTGTTATTCTACCATTTTTTCTGAATATGAAAAATCCAAAATATCCATTTTTCAGTGACTACCAGTTTTAGGGCTAATGAAGAAAATGCTGGTGGGAAGAAATTCAGATCCGATGCGGAGGTGCAATCAACCGCAGCCATCATCTTTCTTTGCCACTCGGACAAATATTGCACTGACTAAGTACAACTGAAGTCACGATCATAAAGTTATTTTCATAAAAATTTTACCAAATGTGGACAGTGAAATTTCCTACAAGACGTATATTTACTTGTATGCTGTGAGTAGGTATTGTTTTTGGCAGTGTCTGTCTGTGAGTCTGTGTGTCTTTTGCAGAAAATCTCGAAAACTACTGGTCCGAAGTTGATGTAGCGTGGTAGGAATATTGTTGTTTCGGTAGAGGTGAAGGTTGATCTTCGTAGAACCAGGCAGCAGATGGGCCTATAGTCCGTCCTCCAGTACTCCGTGAGGACGTTAAAAACCTCAGGAGGTCTTTAACTGTTACATGAGGAACTTCGCTGAGGTGTAGAAAAGGTTTACCCCAGATTCTAGTTTTAACTGCCCCATAGTGGCTGCAGTAGCATAGGTAATGTAGGGCTGTTTCATCAGCCTCATTACAGTTACCACACTTAGGGCTGTTTATAAGCCCCAGAACACTAAAGTGTCTATTCAGGCAATTGTGCCTTGTATAGACACCTACAATCAACCTAAGTGTCTTTCTTGGTAGACGCAACATTTCTTTTGTCCATTGATGGTTTAAACCAGCATTGTACCCGTTGATTTAAGATCTTGCCAACGAGTTTGTGTTTTTCTTAAGGTCCAGGCCTGCAGCTGAGACTGTACCACACTAGTGGACACAAGTAGCACTGGCTCGGGTCCTATGTAACATTTAAAGCTTGCAGCTTTAGCTAGCTGGTCTGCCTGTTCATTGCCGTATATACCGCTGTGACCAGGAACCCAGAAAAGTCTAACAGCATTGTGGCTTGCTAGCTGCTGTAAGGCCACAATGCAATCCCAGACCAATCATGAGGTAATTTTTGGGGTTGCTTAGTGCCTTTAATGCAGCTTGACTGTCTGAGCAAATACTAGAACACTCAGTGTGCCCAAGGGATTCGATATAAACTCCAGCACCTGTTTTCCCCGTGCTACAAGAGCCATCAGTATAGACAGCAGATGAACCTGAAGCAATGGTAACTTCTCCGAGTTAAATCATGCTTCCTTCTTAGGAATAATAACTTTGAAGGAATGATCAAAACTATATGTTGAGACCATCCGATCACCCTTCATGTGGTAGGGGCTTCTCGCGCCATCTCTGTGGTAATCTGCATATGTCCCTTAGGCACTGAGCATTGTACCCAATGCACAAGGGTTTTCAATCTGTAGCAAGAGGTCATAGCCACATTCTTGATATATAAATCAAGAGGTGGTAGACCTAGCAAAATTTCCATAGCTGCAGTGGGGGTGATGCATATGGGGCCAGCAATAGCCAGACATGCCAGGTGCTGTATACGCTCCAGCATAGTTCTGGTAGTACTAAGCTCTACACGCAGCCACCACACCACTGCAGCATAAACTAACATGGGTCTCACAGTGGCTATATAAAGCCAATCTGCAATTCGGGGAGTTATACCCCATGTCTTCCCAACAATTCTGCGACACTGCCAAAAGACAGCTATTGCTTTATTGCATTTATGATCTAACTGAGGTTTCCAGGTAAGTTTGCTGTTTAGGATCACGCCCAAGTATTTGCCTTTTACTCAAAGAAAGCGCCTTGCTAAAGAAACGAGGAGCTCTGAAGTTTTTTAACTTACGCTTATGTGTGAACAAGACCATTTCAGTCTTAGTTGGATTGACTGATAGGTCGTGTCGTTCACACTATCTTTGTACCTAAAAAGTATTGTCTGCATTACAGAGCAGACAGTACCCAGGTCAAAACCTTCTGCAAGGATTAAGAAATCATCTGCATATTTTTGGGAATCATATCTACAGCCATTAACGTGGTAGGAATATGTCCTGTGGGGAACGCTAGAAGTGGTCGGAAGTTGGTGACATTTGACCTTGACGTTTGACTTTGAGCTGTTTTCGTATTTTTTTATTTGCCATGCACACATTGTCTTCTATTGAGTTTCGAATTACTTAACATAGCAACTTCATTTTTGGGGTGAATGTGAGTTTTCGGAATATCTAGGTCACCTTCGAGTTTCTAGATCATTAGGTGAATATCAAGGTCATGAAAGCAGAAAAGCGGCCGCGCACAGGTATGTACTCCCCTCGGACAGTTTAATTCGAATTTGTCATAATCATAAAAATGGCAGAATGACACCATTTTGTAATTATTTATGATACCACCCTCCTATAACTGGACATTTGTGGTCAGTTTTCAGTGACTTTTTATGCATAACGTTTTAAGTAACAGTGACAGCTTATATTGTTTTTGATTATTTGTTTTATATATTTGTATTCACATTTATGATTAGAATTGTAAAAGATGAGTGCAGTTCTTTTGGTGGCACATTCTATTCAATTTAAGCAGAGTAAACAGTAAACAATGAACAGACCACTGAGACCACTGTCTCAATTGCTAGTGTTGTGTGGTACGATGTGCAGGAGATGGGTCGACATGATGACCTGTGGTCTTTGTTCTACATGGTCGTGGAGTTTGTCACTGGCCAGCTGCCATGGCGCAAAATGAAGGACAAGGAGCAAGTTGGCAACATTAAGGAGAAGTACGATCATACCCAGTTTCTCAGGCATTTGCCGTCAGAATTCCGACATATCTACACGCACTTACAGGTATGCTACTGGAATGGAGTTGAGCTAGGTAACATACAATTTTGCGTGTGTCCCCAAAAAACTGCACCCTTTTGTTTTTGCAGTAACTTTTCCAAACTTTTCACATCAAAAGAATTTTTGTCATACATATACCCCAATAAATTTTTAACAAAACGTCAAATCATCAGTCTCATGAAGGGTCATTTTATGATGCTTTATAAAATTCAGTGTGCATACATGTGCCATAACCAATGTCAGTTAGTATCATAGTGCTGCGTTGGACTGGTTTCAGTCCTACCTGACGGGCAGGGTGGAGTGTGTGTGACGTGGTTCGGCTCGGTCAACACATAAAACTGTGCGGTTTGGCGTGCCACAGGGGTCTGTCCTGGGCCCCGTACTGTTCATCTTATACACTGCTGGCTTGATCGATCTCATTGAGGGATATGGTCTTAACCCTCATCTATATGCTGATGATATGCAGATACAGGGCTCTTGTCGCCCTGGGTCTGCCAGCCAGCTCCAGTCCACCCTGTCAGTTTGCCTGGACGAATTGTCTAGCTGGATGCGGTCGAATCGTTTACAGCTGAACACTGCAGAATCAGAAATCCTCTGGTGTTCGACCACTCGTCAGCATGAACAGCATGGACCAACACTGCAACAGCAAAACACTACATCAAATGTTCAAAGTGTCTGTCTCTGGGCTGAATGTATGCTGTCAGCCTAACTCGCCACTGATGAAATGCTTGATGATCATCTGCTAGATGCTTGACCAGCTGCTAGATACACACAGTTACTTAACTTGACCTGCCGCACTTTGAGATTCTGTAATTATTGTTCAGTAAAATATTATGTGCATATTTACAAGTTTTTAATTAAAATTTTGTTGTCTTCATTTAAAACTGGGATAAATGAGTGTTTACCATAGTCATTCATCAGCCAAAAAAACAGAAACAAATTTTAAGCTGGTACTCAATTTTTTGTTTGACAATCAGTGTGAAATATGCATGTGATAGAATATTTCTTGAGGTATATGTGTGCCTAAAATTATCAAAATAGAGCTTGGTTTAATAAAGTTATTGCAGATATAAAAGGCTGTAACTTTTTTTATATCCATATGTTATCGAACATTTAGAGTTACCATGGCTTGTTTACATAGAAATACATGGCCTTTACTGATTTTCTGTTTATAATGACTTTGTGCGCTATCTTGCATGATTTGTTGATCTTTCTGGCGACACAGTCAAAGCGACATTGACGAATGCTACAAGTTGAACGTTGCTTCGACAAAGTGAAACGTTGCTTGAACATTGTTGCTGTTTTTGGCAGAATGTTAAATGAATCCCCCACCTCCCCCTCTCCCAAGCAACAAGTTGCAGTGGAAAGGAGTAGTGTGGACGACTTTCAGACATTTTATGATGTCAAAACTTTGATTAATAAATTACCAGTAATTGGTGATATCTCAAAAACAGTGCAAGATAGGATGTAATTTTGTGTTATTAACTAATAAGAACATGCACGTGGGCTTTCGATTGGTACCCAAATTGGTGATTTTGAATGATCTTGAACAGCACAATGGCTGTGTTGTGTTTAGCAATAGCTTTCAGCATCAACCACTTCAAACTGGCTAAAGCTAGCCCCATACTATCATATTTCGGCGATATATGATTTGGGGTTTCATTCGTGGGGATTTAGCCCGAAGACGTGCATTATTATTATTATTATGCAGCGTTTAACGCGCCATGTGTCGGTCATAAGGCTGACGAATCGCAGGCACTCATCATCTGAAATTGCCTTTCTGAAGTGTCTTGGTAAGTAATGTGTTACGGGTCACCCTCTCCCCTACTTGTTCACTCAGCTGTAAGCCTGAGGTTGCTTGCCCAGGCGTTGACAAACATCACAGCTGCGACAAAGCTCTTTTGTATCTTTGGAGAGGCTCGGACAATAAAAATGACATAGCAGATTATCCTTGGTCTTAGCAACTCCAAGATGACCAGCAGCTGGAATTTCATGAGCAACACAATAATTTTGCATGTAAAGCTGTTATGACGACAATCTATGGAATGTGGCTTCCTGCAGAAATAACTTATCTCTCCAAGCTCTCACAAGGAAACCCGCACGAATGGTATATATGGATGTTTGGCCTTGTTCACTAGATCAAACAGTGCACTGAGATCTGGATCTGACTGCTGTAAGCAAATCAGCTCAGATCGATCAACTGTTTCGAGTAAATTCGGAAAGTCAGTTGAAGACTCATCAAATAACAGTGACAAATCAGTGATTATCTCATCATTCTCATCGACTTGATCAGACTGAATAGTGGTTTGGGTTGTGTCACTAGACACCTGACTAGATGTAGTAGCCTGAGTTTCTGTTTGTCTCTGTTGAGCTGTATGCAAACGTGTGATAACATTTACTTCAGTTACAGGCGTATCTACGCAGATGTCATTGCCGACAAAGACAGCAATTCTGTTTGGTAAAGTCGATACAAGTCCACACAAGAAAGTTCCTTGACACATCACACTAGCTAGAGTGACTTGCACCGGTGGTACAAGGATGACCTCCCCCGTCTCTCCCCGGATGAGTCGAAACTCGTTAGTAGACACGTAATCATCATCTGATAAGTTACGGCTGCAAACTAACGACTGTAGTACACCAGTGTCACGAAGGAGTTGTACACGTTTTATGGACGAATCCGGTCAGAGTAGCTCCGCCTCAGTACAATGACGTTTGAAACGAGAATCTGAACTCCGTTTTTTTTGTGCTAACGGCGCAATGAATGATGGTTCCCGTATGATGGAAAGCAACTGTACAGGAGCTTCTTCCAGAGCATTGGTATTCATCTTGGCCTGTCTTTTACGGCACGGTGCCAACACATGTCCAGGTTTTTTTGCAGTAGTAGCAGACTGCAGTAGATTTTCCAGAACCGGAAGCATTTTGTTTCTGTCTGCTATAGTCACTCGAAGTCATGGGCTGCTCTCTGTCCGTGGATGAAAAGTGGGCCTGTGGCTTGTTCTTATGTGGCTGATCTTTCCGTGGAAAGTTGCCCTGGTGTGGGTGGTCGTGGCTTCCAATCCCGTTCGCTTTGATTAAAACGACCAGCCGTGTGAATGGCGACATGTTGATCAACTAGCCTTGCAGCTTCGGACATGTTCTTCGGTTTCTGGTCTAGCAGCCAGTTGCATAGTTCCGGATCAAGGCTGGTGTTAAACTGCTCCAGCTGTATCAGCTCACGGAGATGGTCGACATTGTCATAGGCCTCTTCACTCTCTAACCAACGTCGGAACTGAACTGACAAATGGAATTCGAACTCAGAAAATGTCTCAGAGTTTAGAATTTAGAGTGCGGAGTCTTCCACAGACAACTCGGTAAAGACCGGTCAGATGAGCTTGAAGAATAGTAGCATACTTGTCCTCTGGGAAAGCTTTCAATTGAGCTATCTTTTTAAATGACAAGAGAAAAGAGTGTCAATATGAAAGACTGGTGTCTGCAAGCGATGGTCACCAGTGACCAATAGTCCCAGATTGAGCTTGCAGTTCTAGATGCCTCATTTCAAACTCATGTTTTCATTGTCGTTGTCGTTCCTCAGCTTCTTGCTCTTGTTGTCATCGCCAATCCTCCCTTTCAGCTTCTAATTTCCTCGCTTCTAACTCCATGGCCATACGCCGTTCTTCCATCTTTCAATGTTGTATACAAACTTGTGGTGTAACTGAATTGCATTGTAACGACAAACAACTAACAAGGTGGGTATTGAGTTGCAGTGTTTTTATGACACCTTGTCATGTGGTGCAACAGTTAATAGTAGTTGACAAGTAACTGTGCTTTCGTGTACACTGATATAAATACTTATGACGTGATGATGTAACTGTGCTGCAATACTTGATAAGTGACAATATAGCAGTACAGTGTAAGCAATTGACTGGTAGTGACTGGTTAAAGTTATAAGATTGTCACTAAAATATAGTTGTGTTGTAACGTACACGAGTTGTTTTTGGGTCGCAGTGTTTGACGCGTATAGCCTATACACTGGACATGATAGTCACAGGTGTACTGTTTATAACACTGAGTGTGTGTCTGCTGATAATTACATGCAGTAGGGACTATAATAATGTGAGTCAGGTCCCCACACACACTCACACATGCAATATATGCAAAAGATTCAAGATAACCGATATGTATGCTGAGTCGGTTATAATCGGTTAGCAGTTATTGCCGAAAACACAATGGGCTACAACTATGGGTTGAACGGTTGGTAAAAAGAGATGACACACACTGTGGTGGTACACAACCGGAAAACCCCCCAGACCTAGTGGTTGGCTAAAGGACAGATTACATTGTCCCAAAACATAAATATTCAACCACAGGATAGCAAGGCCGGTAAACTACAGTGCTGCTTAAACGGGCAAAATATGTGGATAACCAGAAGCCTAACAGTTACGCCTAGGTTCAAAAAGCCTTGGCCTGTTTGACCAGCGAAAATGCCCCAACATGGTCAGAGTACTTACTTACACTTAACAAGGATGCAACAAATCGATCCTAGTAAGGCAAGCGATAAACACAACGAGTTACTCTGACTTATTGACAACTAAGTCAGTACTATCTGCACTCACAACTGACAGACTGGATTCGCAAGCTCCCAGATATTTATGAATCGGAACGAGCTCCCAAATGAAGTAATTTTACATCCCGGATGAGCCCCCAAATTATCTTGCGGGTCATCCTCTCCTCTACTTCTTCACTCAGGTGTAAGCCTGAGGTTAAACTGGAAATGAACAGTGGACAACTTTGATAACAGGAAATAACAGGTGCAATGCAGTAATTATGGCCTAGGGGAAAATATAAACAGGTGCAAAAGGGGACAAGGTGGACTATGACATAATAGAAAACACGAAAATGAAGAATGTCACCAACAGTAGTAGTTAGCAGTGCAGCAGGCGGTGAGCAAGTGGCGCACGGAGCAGCAGGCGGCCCCGAAGGAATGGACTGCTGGCGCCATAGGATGTGCGGCGGACGGTCGTTGACGGTCGGTGTCAGTTAGCGAAGCAGCCCAGACTTGCACTGTGGTGAACGTATCGTTGTCGGACAGCTCTCGGCAATGTCACAGTGTGGCAAACAGTACCGCAGATCGACTCACGGTCGTTTTCTGTCGTATCGTTCACAGCCCACCGAGCTTGACTTCTCTCCAAAGTTCACAGCACTGTTGATCTTCAACCAAGAAAGTCTGGCTGAGAAGCGAATACGATTCGCATGCACTATTTGGAAACAGCATTGTTGCTTCTGCAGGCAACTGTAGCATTTAGCTTTGTAGCATGCTACAATGTTGCCTGTATAAGCAACAATGTTGCTTCAACTTTGTCGCCAGTGTGGAACAGGCTTAATGGAAAAAGCCCACTTAGCCCAGTTTGTGATATAGCCAGATCTTTGCATTTTAATTTTACAATTTATTTGAAAAAATGTACTCATATCTACAATAAATATGCTAATTTTTTGGTGTTTTTGTGAACGTTTGCCACAGCTTGTGAGGTGCAGACCTCATATGTCACTGTGAATCTTTATCACTGGGACCATTCCAGTGTGCTTTGACACTGTTGGTTGGTGTATTTCTTGCCTCTGCTGCCTGTTGTGTTGCTGGCCCACAGGTCTAACCAGTTAGATCTCTTTTATGAGATGATATTTTAACCTTGGAAGACAACATTAAACTGTTTTCAACGAGGGGAACCATTTTACAAACGAACAGCATAAAACAAGTGCAGTAAGTGTGTAATATAGTGAGTGGAATAAACGACAAACAAATCAGTACAATGACAACTCGGCTGCCACAGAGGAATTGTCTGTGCAGTGCTCTATTTTTGGCAAATAAAGTCGACCAATGTTTGACGAAACGGGTCACTGTATGACACACCTTGACTAATGTCGTACAGTGTACAAGGAAACACGAAACCGTAGACAAAATGTCATCCGATATATGAAAGCTGAAAAGTCACCAATATTGTGATGAAACCCAAATTAACACTATAAAGCATGCAAGAATATATACAGTGAAACACGTAAATGTATCCTAACAGAGTTGCATTGTCTTTGAATTATATAGCAGGTTGCACAAGGAAAGCATGCCACATTTTCTACTGGCATGAACTGTATTAAACATTGAGACATACCACTAGGTTTACGGTATTTAACTGTCCACTGAAAAATGCAGTGACAAACACACTTCCCAAGAGTATCCTTTTTGATGCAGTTTTTGTCTGTTTTTTGTATATATTGTGCCTTTGGTCGTTTTTTGGCCGTTGGTGATTTCGAGCAGTTCCATATTTTAGTGCATGCTGTGACAAAATGGTGATGGAGGTGTTGGCACCGAGAAAAAACAACTGAATAATATTGTCACACAGTCTATTTAATAAGAACAAAGCATTTGTACACTTAATGCATGTTTATCTGATGCCAGCAACGATATAATACCATATACAGCATGCACAAGTGGCTATGAAACTGAACAAATGGTCAAAATAATTTGATAAAGGCTGCACAGAATGACCATGCACACACAGCACATGATGTACACTGCACGCGCCGCCGCGTGGCAGACGTACAGACAGACACGCGAATGTCGGTAAGAATAGTCAGCATCTCATGCATTCGATGCAGCCTAATAAAAAATAATTAAAAAACCGACTTTCTGACCTTAACTTTTTAGGGCCATGTTTCCTGAAACAGGCATCTAATTTTTTTGGCCTAGTAGGAAGCTTGTATTGTGGCAGTGGCTGGGACAAAGTGCTGTGCTTGAGATATACCGATTATACTTGGGCCAATTCGATTATGGCTGTTAGAATCGAGCATCGATTAATCGAAGTTTGTTTAACATCCCTACCTATAATGTGTTGAGTGGGACATTAAGCATCTACTCACTTGCTGTATGATTGATAATGTTATTGTCTGTTTCTGGTAGTCACTGGACTACAGCGATGGTCCAGACTACTCACTGCTGCAGAGTCTGTTGTGGCAGTGCCAGCAACGTAAAGGTGTGTCAGACACGGAGCTGTTTGACTGGGAGGAGAAGGAAGGAAATGAACTTGTCACTGCTGTCATTTCAACTGCAGCCGTTCAGACTATAGCTGAGTATGCTCTATTGTCTTGTTGCTTTGTTGCCTGTTTGACAAAACTGTTCTGCTCCCAGTGAGATGTGGTATCTCAACTGTTACGTGATTTGAACTTAACAAGTCTTCCCTTATGTCGTGGTATTGTTGCGTTAATGTTAACATCAGGAAATTGTAATGGGTGTGCTGTTATTTTTGGTAATTATTCATCAGGTGACATCAAATATACACTCTTCAGACACTGCGTATTTTGCTTTGTGAATTTGCATAACTTTGATGTACTTTTGACCTAGTTAAGCCTCGCGCAGTGAGAGGCTTTTTGTTTTACATCGTGAAGTTTTTTTCTTTTTTTATTCCAACCTGCCATGTCTCCATGCTTGCTGGATGGGTTTTTGTCATTCTTGTGTCATTTGATCAGGTTTTGCTGCAATTTTTAGGTTCATTCAGTCATCTGACAGATCTGCTTCCTAAATTTTACAAGAGGTCAATAATCGAAATTTTGAGCCATTTTGACCCGTTTTTATCGATGCCAGTCTCGAAAATGGTGCAGTTTCTCAGAACACCAAAATAAACTTGCTTTGCGCAGATGATTGGACTATCATGTGCTGAAATTTGTTGAAGATTGGTCCCCCATCTCCGAAATCCAGCCGGGAGTTTGGGCCCCAAAATGTGCAAAAACGGAAAATGGGCCATTCGGATGGCTGAAGATAGAACCATACAATCTGCGAGTGAAAAGTAGGCCAATGACTCTAGTTTCTTCATGCAGATGCAAAAGTTCGTAATTGTCCATTTAGGGGTTTCTGCAAAATAGGCTTTTAAGCAGAGGCACCCCCTCTCTGGACAGTGAAAATTGACACAACAATCCACAATATCTTCTAAACGGTACTAAATATAACTTAAGAGTGTACTAGCTGCTACTAAGTCACATGGGTCTAGTTTCTTCATGCCAAACTTCACAATTGTCTGTTTAGGCAGTTTTTCAGAAGTAACGCTTTTAGCAGAAGCACACCCATCGCAAGTGCTAAAAGTTGCAAAAAAACTGCAAAAACTCGTAGACAGTTCCACGTGTAACTAAGCTTGTACTAGTCACTAATAGCCAAATGGGCTTTTGGTTGATGCTAAATCACTGACCTTGAGTGCCACATTTTCTACTGGCATAAACTGTATTAAACATTGAAACATACCACTAGGCTTATGGTATTTAACTGTCCACTGAAAAATGCACTGACCTTGAGTGACCCTCGATGACCTTGAGCTGCGTTTTGGCCTTTTTGTGGTTTGCGCCGAAAATTCTACGTTTTCTTTACATAATACATCAAAGTGGTTAATTTTTGGCAACATTTGTGGTGATTGCTAAATGTTCTGAAATATTGGACGAAAGAGAGACATCCACAAGTCAACATCAGTGAAATGCGAGTAAGCACTTGCTCTTAAGTGTTGCCACGGGCGTTGTCTAAAAGACTAAAAGACAGATATTGTGGTCAAAAGAACCAGAAATGCCAGTATGGCCAAAAATAATTTAAAACCTCTGCTGTCTTCACCAAATTTGATACACACATGAATAATAAGGCCACCCCTGTTAAGGTCAGAAGGTCGATTTTTAAATTATTTTTTATTAGGCTGCATCGAATGCGTGAGATGCTGACTATTCTTACCGACATTCACGGTGTCTGTCTGTCAGTCTGCCATGCGGCGGCGCGTGCAGTATACTTGCTTCGGAAACTCAAGATGGCGGACAGTGGCCATCTTGAATGTTAAATCTCTATATGTTAACTTGGCTGCAGATACTCTGATTTTGCTGAAACTTTGCATGGTGACACATTTGGAGATCCCCATAGGTTGTCCAAATATTCTTACTGTAAAAATCCAAGATAGTGGACACCGGCAATATTGGATTAGTTAAATCAGTGTAACTTGGCTGTGCATTATCCAGTGTGTCTGAAATTTTGCATGGTAGCAGATATGAGGATGCTTCGGACAAAGCCCCTCCACAATAAACCCCCAAACACCTGGCGCTGCACAGGGTTAGACAGACGACAAAGCACTAAACCCACGGAAAGAACACCACCTTGTGCTGAAGCTGCCGAACAGACACCCTCCCACGCTAACCGCTTGGATAGATGACCCACGCATAAAACCCAACACATTGACCTCTGGGGTATACCATCAAAAGATTCCACTGACGTAAATGGACTGTTTGACTTGGCTGCAATTTTACCCATGGTGCGTGCAAGGTGAGTGTCCCCTAAAGACGAAATCCGGAACAGGAAGTAGAAATTTGCAGGCAGTGGACTCCCAGCGTAAATTTGGTTTTCCATAATATATGAACTGAGGATCACGACGTTTGCACCAGATTTGATGTGTTGATACAAAATGAGATCTCTGCCGGGTTAAGTAAGTAAAACATACTGCACAGCACATGCAGAACGAGGCTTTAGGTGGCAATACAATGGTAATTGCCAGATTTTCTAGTATTTAAAGTAGCACCATGAATTTCATGCAACAAGGGCAGTTTCGTATTTGAAGGATTTGTTATTGTGTTATGAGCTACGCCTGCCAGATGTCCACAGCTTTCACCCCTGTCTATTACCCAC
>Ga0126335_1001573_pt1 | contig 12931 bp, 8 predicted proteins | sample OlaspJWI45metaG_FD_108409 | JGI IMG/M metagenome (GOLD analysis project Ga0126335, IMG submission 108409) | Marine gutless worms symbiont microbial communities from Oahu, Hawaii - Olavius sp. 1 OAHU.JWI-45 metaG | ecosystem: Host-associated > Annelida > Digestive system > Unclassified | place...
CGCGTATTCTTAAAAAATACATAGAATACGTAAAAGGCGTAATTGCTCGAACTTTATCAGTGCGTCGGTCTCGATGAGCGAGTTAATCAACGGTTAGTATTTTGGTGGGTGACCGTCTGCGGTCGGCTAAACCATCTACGTCGAGTCGACTCGGCCTTCTACCCTCCGTGGGACTGTGACATGAGTATCAGCCTTCTGATTGAGTAATAATACCCAAATGGTGATGGTGAGTGTGGCGAATAGCAGCCTAGAGGTGGACTCACGGCCCAAGTCAATTGGCTTGGTCTGAGGGTCAGCAGCCGCTTGGGATGCGACCTACATTCATCAACACCAAATTTTTTACGTTGGTAGAAAATCACCCACTGAGGACATGGACTGGTCGCTGTATACTTTCGGTAAAAAATGAGATCCCCGATAATTCGAGATAGTAGAACATGTTGTGCGTGCGGCCTTGGGAGGCAACATTTTCTAGTCAACTACTTCCTGGCGGTGATATACTGAGTGAGTATTAAACGAACACACACGTTTAGCAGTCGACAGGACATTCGTCGTTCAACTCACCTGATGACTTTGCACGTTTTAAGCGTTTTCTGGGGACACATTTGTTTAATTGCGGCTGCAGCGCCTGGTGACTTTTTTACTTGCCGTGCAAGCTCTTTCTCACTCACTCTCAACACGTGCGGCGACAAGAGCTTCATTGCTGCTGGTCCGGAACAATCTACCATCGCATTTACGACAATACGTCAACTTTGGACAATTCAAAAAGAAGAAGAAGAAGATTTATTAACACTCTAGCAGCTGACAGATTTTACGTAAATTCGGTGATTTGTTTGCAATGAGATGTTACATAGTTGGTACACTCCACTGCTGATGAATATTTTGTAACATTGTTTGCCGGAGTTATGAGAATGCATAGAGTGGTTTACTTTTTCCCGCACACGCTGAATGTGAATATTACAGGGTGAAAATCACCAATGAAAATGAAAATATACATGATACAACATACTACGATACAGTAACATATAGTATTCATGATAGAATAATACACACACGTAAAGAGGAATAAAACTTATCTGGAAACGTTTCTGTTTGGGCGTTAGCTGACCGCGGCTCCATTGTTACGTTCTATTTTCTATGATTTGACTTATGCGTTGACACTATAGCCACAGACCACGCGTCTCCACCCAGCTCGGCCCTGTGCTGTCGTCTCCATCTTCCGCCAGCTGAACCTGAAGCCGACTGTCCACATTTTCCTCTCCATATCTTTTTTCCAGGTGTTTCTTGGTCGTCTTTTTTCTCTGTGGCCTTGTGGTGTTCATTGTATAGTGCTTGCTTGACGATGCTGCCATCACTTTTCAGTTAATGTCGAAGCCAGTTCCATTTTTTTCTAAAAAAATGAGGTTTATATTGAAATCATATAGAATGTCCAACGTCGAGCAATAAAAGCTCATTCAGGACAACAGGCATTGGAAATGTGACGACAGTTTAAAGTATTTATGTTTAACTTGGTCACAAAGAAGAATTAGATGCGATTTGATTCAAACTTATAAGATCATGAATGAGAAATATGATATTTCTCATGAATTATTTTTTAAATTAGAGGAAGGTGGTAGAAGAGGACATAAACATAAACTATTTAAGAAAGACTCAGACTTGATATTTAAAAAATTCTTTCAGTAACAGAATTGTGGATAAATAGAGTCGTGCTGTGTCTTCGTGTGTTTTCAGTTTTTTTCATTTGGTTACAGCGAGTGCTTAAAGTGACGTTCAGCTCAGGAAATTCGTCTGTCAACCTTTTTGCTGTGTACCCCTTCAAATACAAACTTTTTATAGTAGAGACAAATTTTTACTGTTGACCTATAATGAGACCCGGTGTTAGTATTATCCCAGATTTTCTGCCATTTATTTATTATATAATCACAACTAGGGAGTATGCCTTAAAGAGTTTTAGCTCTGTCTATATCAATACTACAGTTTGCTGTGGCAAAGTTTGCTCGTCTATCAGGAGATTTATTTCCTTTGATGCCAATGTGGCTTGGTAGCCAGATAAAAGTAACACTTCTATTATATTTAGTGATATATTTATACTTACTTAGAGACATTGTATTGTAAGACTCGAGTGACGTTCGAGCTGTACTACGGTGGTCCGGGTGAAACGCCACTTGACGCCAGTGACGCAGCGGGATTCTACGGCGAAGACATCATGGATGATGATCGACGTCTACTCGTCCAGCAGGTAGCTGGATCAGGCTCTGAGTCAAACGCGTCCACTCTGCGACGAGATGGTGCCGCTACACCCTCAACCTCGTCCACACGACCGTGAGTTCGTTTCTGCTGATGTCTATCTTTCCAGCGTCGATTAAACTTTGGATGCACTCACTTTAGCGCAAAATCGGTCAATTTGCAGAGTCTAAATGCCACATATCATTGAACGCAGTAGTACTGTAGCAGAAGCATGCGAGTAACTAACTATAGCAATATGTGTTGATCTTAGGCCGTGGCTTATACTTACGGCTTAAGTCGCGTCCATGCAGTTGTTAAAATGTCGTGAGTAGTCGCCGTTTTAAATTTACGTTTAAATTTACATTCCTAAAATTAAATTTAGATTCCTAAAGATGAGTTAGTGCTGACTCTACCAATCGTGAGATTGTGTCGGCTTTCACTCCTGTATCGACCAGTACAGTAGCGGTAGCCTAAATTCTATCTGTGCATTGTTTAATGGTACACAAAGGGGGCAGTAGGCGGCCTATTTCAGGTCCACCAGTTATGATGATATAGTCGGCGCTGACTCGGTCAATCGAAAACGCTATAGCTATGCTGCGGTTTATGGCTCTACGCTTAGCGATTAAAGATTCATCTATAATTCATTAGCTGTGCAGCCGGCCGACGACTGGCGTGCTCGCCGCGCTCTAATGCACTATTTAACGGGTGCTGGTACCGCAATGTGTCAGTGCTGTTCGTGTGACGATTGTTTCAACATTGAATGCTCAAAATGTTAGCACTCTTCGTGCGCGTCTCAGTTTTCAACGTTTCCTAATTTCATTGAAATCAAAACGCGTAGGCCCCGCCCACATGCTGACTTTCGCAGTGCACATGGTCGTTATAACAACTCATTCATATAAAAGTTTTCATTATATTTTTTAAATTATTTTTTGCAACAAAGTGAAAATATCGCTATTTTTAAATACAGTTGTTTCCGTACATTTTAACGCAACATTTCCAGGGCTCAACAATTCGCACGAAGCCTAATTAACGGCAGAGAAATTTTGCCAGCACTTATATGTAGAAAGTTTAGGACAGTCTTGCTGCACTTTGTCATGGTTTTCAAATTTAATTCAAGCAATCAGTAATTACGTAGCAGAGGTAGTCGAGCTGTGATGCGTCATCGATGTTAGAAAATCGAATCTCCGACGCGGTTCAGTACATTTTATATGTGCAGAAAATCGCTAGGCACTCGAGACGAGCTGTAATCATGTGGTGCAAGTCCCAGTGGTCAAGTGCGTGATCGGATGAGCTGGCGATAGGGTGCATTATCTTTATGATAGATTAGTTAATGCCGTTTTGTAGTTTTGTACCGACCAAATCGCTTCGCTGAACTTGCGGACTTATAGCCTTGGCGACAAACAGCAGCGAGCACTTTGTTTGCACTGCGTTCACAGTAACTTCAAGAGATGCAGAATAATAAGAATACGTGCATGTACAAGCTGTCTATCAGATATAGCAAGTTCTTGCGTACGAAATGAGTGGCCGAAACTCACACACGCAGCAGAATCGCCCACCCACTTCCGGTGTTTCACCCAAATTGGCGAAACAGTGAAATGTGCCGAGAAATTTCGAACTCAAAGAAAAGTTTGGCTTTTGTCAAATAGACGAATTTTATATTGCTAGATCGCCTCTTTCACAATCTTCAACACGTTTTGATTTTTAATTGAAAATGCTGAAGGTATGATGGGAAAAAGTCAACGATTTGAATTTTTTGCACTTTCCAGTGGGAAATAATTCTGAAAACCGATTATTGTTTAACGAAATTAGTTATAAACATCAGCCACGATCCACTTTTTATGCGATATGGCGTAGGCTCACGTGACCTATGATATAGTAATATTATTTTATAAATTAATTAGAAAAATATACCATTTGTCTTACAATTTGTAGTATGTGAGACTATCTCTAAACCCCGTTCTGCAACTTTGTAATTCGTATGCACCTCAAAGCTTGCGGTCTTTCCGTTTATTCCCGTGTAAATTGTCCGTACAATGTCCACGCACTTTGCCTCCATTAATAGAGATCGCCCCTGAAATGACCTATAATGTGCCCGAGTCGACTTGGTGTTAAGCCTGACTCTACCCATATGCCCTAAGAACGGCAACAGAAAGTTTCTAAACACGTGCGGACGTAAGATAGCGCTCTCTTTCAACAATAACAAACGCATCGGCACAAACAAAGCGACAGAAGAGAGAGATAAACTAGAATGCATTTCAGTCATGCGAATGCCTCCGCCTGTGACTCCGCCTACCACAAGTTTACATCACACTGCAGTCGAACATCGGTCGGTACGAGTTTCTTGTCAACTTCGCGGCAGTTTCGAGACAACGTGACCGACAGACAAGACAGGACCAAGGACAGACACTGGGCCCACCTGAAGACATGGTGCCTCCTACCGGCGTCTATTTAGCCGGCGACGAGTTGTGTTTAGTTGGTGATGTGCGGATGGCTAGAATGAAATCGATTCGAACCCTCGGTCGAATGATGAAGTTTGGTCGTCAGCGACGTCACAGCAGTGACTTACCCACAACCCAGCAGTTCGTCGATACTACTGATAACATGGGTACAGTACAGTCAAGCTTTAATAACATTCTTTTGACCGACATGTACTTCATTTCACATCAGTGCAGTGCACTCTAGCTTGCTTCGTCATTTATCTGTTGCGAATATTCGAGCTTCGATTGTCTACTTTTGTCGACTCGACGGACGCAGCTTTATGAGACAGTCAACGTCATGTTGTCAGGTGGTCGCGGTGCTGTAGCTGCAGCTATATAGGTTCGCAGCCTCATGATGTTGACTTCACAATTTTATTGTAACATGAGATCAGCGACCTTTTTGTCAGCAGAGAAAACAAGTGACCAAAGTAATTTGGCGAAGGCCGCATCGAATCCGTAGGGGAAATCCAGACTTCCTTCTAATTCACTGTTCCTGATTTGGACCCAAGAGTCGCCAGATCAAGCAGAACCGCAATTCTTTTAGCCGGTTTTGCACAGCGAAGCCGCGTAGTAGACAAACTGACAAACGCCCGGAATTAATAGTCCGCACTTCATTCATTCGCTGTGGCCTAATGAGCTGATAATGAATATCGGATAATAGTAACGAACTCCCTCAGATAAACTTTGGACACAAAACTTGGCAAGTTTGTAGATAACGAATTTACGATAGGGGGTTAAGGTCCATCTTATTGAGGGACGGGAGTCTGGGAGACTGGAACAAGCCTCTGCCCCCAAAACAAATCGACGGCATTCATAGCTGCAGCTCTGCTGCCGACCAGCTCTGCTGACGACCAGCGCTGCTGACGACCAGCGCTGCTGACGACCAGCTCTGCTGACGACCAGCTCTGCTGCCGACCAGCTCTGCTGACGACCAGCTCTGCTGCCGACCAGCTCTGTTGACGACTCTTTGGTGCTCTGCGCTTTTAATTTTTGTAGCTTTCGAGCTTTTTAGAGCCCTTGACTTACGGAAAGGCACAGGACAGACAGACAGACAGGCGGACGGACGGACGGACGGACAGATGGACCGGCTACAGTGTATAGCGTGGCGTTGTAGAGTGACGGCGGGGCGCCTACAGTATAGATGTTGATGTGATTGTAGACGTACAAGACGAGAGTATAATGTCACTGCATGGTCTACCGCCAGACGGCAGCAGTCAGAGCCTCATGTCAGCCAAGAGGTAAACCGACTCAAGGCCCCTTCACACACAGCGAGCGTTCACACTAACCGAACACAAAAAACACATTGCCATGTTCACACTGCGCGCACGACCGGGAGATTCCGCAAGCGGCAGTCCGCAGAAACTGAACGTGTTTTGAACAGAGCGGACTGTTGTTTATTTTGTGCCACTGTCCAAGGCAGTTTAATTTATCACTAGGTATCAAAAACTCAAATTCACCCACCGGAGGCATTGTGTCTTCGGCTTGCATGGTGTCACTCTGCCAGTGATTCTGTCTTTCTCGATGTCCGGAAACTGCATAAAGTAATGTAATGTTGATATAGAAGTTGCACCGTGACGTGATGTTAATCTGAGGCAAATGGACGCAGGCTGGTAGAGGCGTAGCTTGCGGATCGTGTAAACTGCATTCTACTATTCAAATATGACTTGTAGCAGAAACATTTTAAAACTGTACTTCGATTAAAAGATAGACGGTAGAAATACGAGTAGATATATTTTTATTTTACAGTTGTGTTGATAAACAACTAAACCTTTGTTTACTGTGATCACAGAAGTAGACTTTTGCAAGGAGAACAAGGCTTTATTAAGTCACAAGACTTTCAGGTAATTTCTCAACATATAACTTTGAAGTACGATAACTCTTAAGTACATTTTGTTTGACATCGTTTATTCTATCACAGTTGTGTTATTTTTCGTCACGCTTATTCTTATTAGCGGCTCGTGCACGTTCCAGGTGCCGATATCCGCATTACTGGCTTGAGAATAGGCCAAGTATGTTGATTATTGATTCTGAGTCTTGTTATAGTCGGTTCATGGCAGATGTTCCTCAACCTCTGCAGCCTCATCTTACCAGTGATGTTGGTCTGGAGTTATAGGGAATATTAGTTGAACTGCTCTTGTTACTGTAGTGTTGTGCAGCATTTTGTTGTCGCATAATTTTCTTAGCAAGTTACAGGTCCACCAGATTGGGTTGTGTCACACTGGGACCGTTCTACTGCGCAAAGAGGCGGTTGCCTTGAGTTTATTATGTATTTTGACACGGTGGAGTGACCCTGGTGGGATCTTGACGACGACTGGGTTGCTGCAGTGCTTTGACACTGTTTGTTGGGTAATCGGTGTTCAGGTGTCAGTGACAGTGATTGAAGCTCGTCAGCTGGCAGGTGTCAACATGGACCCTGTCGTCTGTGTACAAGTCGGTGATCAGAAGCGTTACACCAGTGTCAAGGAGTCCACAAACTGCCCCTACTATAACGAGGTCTACTGACAGTCGACTTATTGTGCGACCGATAATCAAGTACCGTGGTGTCTCTGTCATGCGGCTGCGCTGTGCAAAAACGGTTGAACCGATCGAGGTTATGTTTGAGTTGGAGACTGTTTGGGAGCTAAGAACATTGTACTGTGTGAGGACCCAAGCACCGAGTCAGACGGCGAAGGCAAGGGGTGGCAGAGATTTTGCCAATTGTAAAAGTATAGGACCATTGCTCGCGATCGATGCGGCCTTCGCCAACTTACTTTTGTCCATTGTTTGTTTGTATTTTTTATTTCTTTTTGTCTTTTTTTTACCAAAACTCTCGCCAATTCTGCCGATTTTAAAACATATTTACACTCTGTGTATGATGTAGGCCTACTGCTATTTTTGTAGCAATATGATGACTGCAAAATTAACTTTCATTTAGACATTTGTTGTTTTCGTGTTGTAGTATTTTGTGTTCGACTTTAACATGCCTCCAGCGATGCTGTTCGACAAAATCATAACGCTAACGGTAAGTGACTGTTGTATGTTCCGTTATGTTATGGCATTTGACGTCTTCGCGGTATGGCTGAACAGAGATTTTGTTTTCTGTTGACTTGCCGTTGTTACTGATCACATGCAGGAGGTTTAACTTTGTCAACTTCACTAGAGGAGACATTGCAGACAAGCTGCAGTTCGACGAAAGTAGAACAATGGCAACAGTAATCTAGTAATGGCTGCATGGAAGTGGCGTTATTTGGCGAATAAGAACAGTCGCCAGACTGACAGACAAAACAGACTGAATGACTAAAAGACGTTCACGCTACGGGATCATTGAACGCAATAGTCAGCGTCTCATGCAGGTAGGTAACTTCAGCGTGTCTTTTTATAATTTCAGCATAATTTTAAATGCAATTCAGAGGTAGCGTTATATGCTAATCGATTGTGGAAAGATCTGCCGATTGTGTGGAAATAACTGCAGTAGACTGTATTAAGAGACATGGCTGTTGAGAGCAAATTGGACTGTTGCAAGCATAAATGCATGCACTCTACTGTAATGCATTATAGTTTTCGTTTAGTACAAGGAGTGGCATAGCCCCGTGAAGTTATTTTTCTCATAAACTATAATTGAAATTCAAACAAGCATTGTTATACGAACAAGTTCACCAGTTCTGAAACTTTGACCAACACTTTGTAAAGTTATGTTCAAAATATGTTGGTTAACTTGAAGTAGTAGAGCTGCGGTGGAATAAAACAGCTCTGCTTTGGTACAGTATCTACTGCTAGTGCTACATTTTGATCAGTAACATGTTTTAAAAAGTTTGACTATATCTCAACAAAGGTATGAATTATGTTCAGAAACAAAAGTGATTTGTGTTTGACTGAGAAATAACGCATATTTTATTATGTAGGGGCTACACTGATCAGTAAGATTAAGAACGATATGAATGGTGACATTATATCTGGAGCGGTCAGAGTTGATTAAGACGAAACTCCCTTATTGTCTGTCTGTGAATAGTGTTGTTCTTCGGAGTGCAGTGATGTCTTAACATTTTGTTTGCTAAGTTGATTGTCTTTGTCAGATACAGTATACAGCACTAGTCTTAGTGTGCATTGTTGCATGTCGCCCAGCCGCCGTACTCGCGCGGCTACGGCGAAACTTGTGCTTAGTGTTTCGTATGTGTTCGTTTGCTCTACGAGTATCGCTGAGAAGGCGTGAAATATGCAAATGAGTTGTCACGTGTGATCTAGGTGTTGTATTCACGAAATTTACTGCGCTCGGGGACTCTAGTTGGAAGCTTCAAGCTAGATGTAGGCACCGTGTATAACACGCCCGGTAAATTGTTTCTGTTTTTTTTCGTTTATTTTTAAATATTTTTAATCACGTGTGTACTGTTTTGTTGTATTTAATTGTTCGGCATGCTACTTTTAACGAAAAGCACTTTTTTGTTATTTTTATGAATTTAATATTTTATATATTTTTTATACCAAATAGTTATTATTTCGACAATTTTTAACGAAGAATCGTTCACATATCTGGTTCTCCAGCTATGCTGCAAGCAGGTATTATTTTTGGCGGTGTCTGTCTGACTCTCCACAAAAAAATCGAAATTGATGTAACTTGGTACGAATATGTTGGTGACATTTGACCTTGGCGCTTGACCTTGAAAATCACTGTGGTATTTTTTAAATTCAGACTATACGGCTTGACCTAGCAACTTCATTTTCGGTTTGGAGATACATGTTAGAATATCTAGCTTGCGTTCAAGGTCATGGGTTCAAGGTAAAGGTCATGACAGGTAAAAATGGTAGCGTACAACTCAAAAACTACTGGTCTGAAGTTGCTGGGACTTGATCGGAATAGGGCCTACATGTATGTGTTACGACAATGCTTAACATTTGACCTTGACCTTTGATCTTTGACCTTGAAATATATTTTATATTTTCATATCAAAGCTCTAAGTTTTGAATTTCTCAAGATAGGAACTTTATTTTCAGTGTGGAGGTACATCGTTAGAAATCTAAGTCGCCTTCGAATTTTCAGGTCTTTTACGTTAACCTCAGTTTTATGGTCGCAAAATAAATGATAGCGCGCAGGTTTGTGCTCCTTTCGGACACAGCTTAATTATTATATTAAATGCTTCAACAATGACACGAGTTTTGATCGATTTTAAAATAAGATATGTCAACAGAGATGGAAAGAGTTTATTTGCCAAGTCAATCGGTATAAAATATATTGTGACGGAGCTCAAGGCTGCCAGAAAAGGAGCAGGCAGCTGAATTTTAGAGTATCATAATTTCGACAAAAACAGCAGTAGCCATGCTATGATGCGAACAAATGTACAGTGTATCTACTTCTTCTCAGTTCACCAATCGATGTCATAGATTACTTTTGGTTTGAGTTTGTTGATTTATCTGATCGTTGTATTACACGCATGGTTGTAAATATTCACGGTCAGTCTGCTGCCTGGTTGTCTGCATGTTTCTGTATATACTGTATGTCTGTCTTTCTGTGTGTGTGTGTGTGTGTCCGTCTGTCTATGTGCGTCTATTGCACTCTGCATTTTCTGCCTAGGTGCTACACAGTCGGACTTTTATTCGCTCACACAAGCTGCTCGGTCAGTTTAAGTTAGACGTCGGGACGATATTTGCCCAGCAAGGTACGACTCGCTCCTTTCTGTTCTAACTTGTTTCAGAATACCATCACGTTAGAATGCCCTATTATCGTGATGGGAAAATAGGAGCAAGAATTTAGCCATAAACTGTGTGCGACTGCGTAAGTAAGTAGGCTGAAGCATGAAATATTAGGCCTATCGCCCATACGCGAACAGTTATTTTTCTGCCGCTCCCTGTAAACGGGCATAACGCTATCGACTAAATGAGACACGAGAGGCTGGAAACGGAGATCGGATCTTGGTTCTAGGAGGACTCTTGTCAGTGTTGGTTCTTCTTAAAAACCATCTTATAGAATATCGTGTAATCGAAGGAAAATAGAGGAAATATTGTTTGCCAAAGCACTGCCTCTTGGTGTTGCATGTCATTTCTATTTCCATACTTGTTGTAGCACTTCATTTTTCTATTTCTGTTCTCCCGCGCCTGTACCAGTCCTGTAAGAAATGATGCGGTTACGTTATACAGACAACTGCTGCACTATACTACACTTCCAGGCTAATAATGTTGAAAATATTATTTTATTTTTATTTTTCATTTCTGTTTTTCGTCTTAATGGCTCTGCATATCGTCGTTTTTTTCATTCTTCAAAACTGTTATTTCATTGTATAATAAATTTCGTGCGATTTTTTGTTTAACGTACAGTTAGACTATAGCGATATATGACTAAGAACACAAACTAATAATTTATAGCTACTTTGTAGAGCAGGCGAAATACACCGACTACAGTGCATATCTCTGTAGGCCTTTTGACCTGTCGTGTAGCGTATTTTATTTGTCATACAGTTGCGTGTGAATTTGTAAAAACACTGTGCTTGATAGCTAGTTTTATTTCAGATAACATCTTCAAAAAAATTATTTGGGTAACGTTGGCAAGAACAAAGCATTAATTTAGTTTTGACTATTTTATTACATTACGAATTTCATACATGAATAGAGTTGGTTCGGTTTGATGTTCAAGAAAATACAGAATATTTTAATTGTTTTGCTAAGTTGGGAGAATAGAGACTAGAGGTATTACATGTAGTGAGTTGTGCTGCAGATCACCAGTTTTACCACAAGTGGGCAATGCTGACGGACCCCGACGACATTAACAGTGGCCCAAAGGGCTACTTGAAGTGTGATATCGCTGTAGTCGGCAAAGGAGATAATGTCAAGGTAGAGACTACTGCTGAATATTGCAAAAAATAATTATGCATAAAGGCTGATAAAGCAACACAATTTACGAATTGTCAGTTTTCTAATGTACTGATTAGTGAGTTGTAACTTGTAAAAAATTAAACTTGTCTCTGTGACAAACGCTGAAAAGTAAATTACTAATTTAGACAAAATTTCACTACAATAGCTTATCTAAGTTGGTATAGGCTAGATGCAGCTAAGCGAACTTATAACATTATAGTCTAATTAACAACTACAAAATGTAAAACCACTGATATTTCTATCCATCCATCGTTTTATTTTAGACATAATTATGTTCATAGAAAAACATACAAATACACATAAAACACACAAACATATGAATAAAGGTAGAAATACATGCATTTTATATGACTTTCACAGCATTAAACCATCGGACTATTTTGTTACTGGACATAACACACTAGTTAGCAAACAGTTCGCGAGAATTATGTACAACAGCATCAGCAGACAGATTTCTGTAAAATTAGACAGCTTGCGCTTCCTCAGCTGTCTCAGTGTGGGCTGTAACAGAATTATCATGCAAGTGTTATGTGTTGCGTGTTTTAGGCTCCACAAAAGACGCATAAAGACGAAGATGACATTGAGGCGTAAGTAATAATTAATTAGATTTTTGTAAAGTTCAACAAAAATGTCACCCATGTAAAATAATTGTTATTTATTACAGATAGTGTAGCATACGTCTAAATGTAGATATTATTTCATTTCTATTAACCAAACAACATACTTGGCGCATTGTGGTGACATCATATCACAAGTGCTGTTATTATTTTGATGTTTGCGCGTTACTGAAATCGTTAGCTTTTTGAGCAATCCTAGCAGCGAAACTTGTGGTATGTATACCTTACGATGTTATTAGTGGAACAAAATAATAACAGCATAACAAAATAGCAAAGTGTTTTTTGCCTTTTCATAATTTGCGAGCACTGGTCGGAGGATTGCCAGAAAGTATGTTGTAAACAAACCGCTCAAGGGCAGTGACGCAGCTGGCTTAAGTAAGTCAGAGTGACTTAGTTCTTGGTTTGTGAGTTTCTCACCGTGTCTCTGTTGCAAGGTTACAAGTCTCTCTGTCCAACTAGGGGCGTGTACTTACCCTGTGTGGTGTCCGCAGCCCTTTTTTTCCTTTCTTTCCCTACTTTCTCTCTTTTCCTTCCTCCTTTCCTTCCACCCCCTTTTCCAGGGGCGTCATTTCACATTAACGTCAAGGGGCAAAGCCCTCCCCTTTTCTTTCCCCTCCTCGATTTATTTTCATCTCTTTTTCCCCTTTTCTGCTTTTTCCCCACATACCTTCCCATGCTACCCTTACCCTACCGCGAAGCGGTTCCCCTAAATCTAGCCAGGGGGTCTGGGGAAGCGCTGTAAGCTCCGCAGCTGGCCCTGGCAGAGCATAGCCG
>Ga0126335_1001574_pt1 | contig 12929 bp, 12 predicted proteins | sample OlaspJWI45metaG_FD_108409 | JGI IMG/M metagenome (GOLD analysis project Ga0126335, IMG submission 108409) | Marine gutless worms symbiont microbial communities from Oahu, Hawaii - Olavius sp. 1 OAHU.JWI-45 metaG | ecosystem: Host-associated > Annelida > Digestive system > Unclassified | place...
ACCTTAAAAATAATTATATTGCGGGTACAGGTGGGAGTGCGCATTATGATCTGTTAATTAGCGTCATCAGTCTGCGAGACACAAGCTAATTAAGTATTTAGCAAAACAGACCAAGTTTTATGCATTGCCAATGTCTGCAGTGGCGTGGGAAAGACGACACGATGCAGACAATAGTTGACTGTTACGTAATTACCGAAGAGGGAGGGAGGCGGTGGCGGTCAGATCAAAGGCGTCAGGTAGACAGACGGCAACACGGGTATGGGGCGAAGCGGGAAGGTTAATCAGACACCAGCAGCATCGCCTGAGGCCACGGCAATCGGCTGCTGAAGCGACTCGCGTCAACCGCTGGCAAAGAACAAAGACATCACATCTCCGTTCGCAGACAGTTCAATGCCCACATCTGTTCTAGGCAAATTTCGGGTCGAGAAATTTCTCGTTGAGAAATTTTTTTCTCGAGCCCGAGAATTTTTTTCGAGACGCGTCTCGATCGACTCGTTAACATCCCTAATTGTGTGTCAGTCTGTTACATACCTGTGCCATGTAAAAATGGCTGAACAGATAGAGGTCCTGTACTCCTGTTTGGGATGGAGATGCTTGGAGACCCAGGGCACAGTGTTTTAGATGGGGTCTCATTTCCCCTACAGCAAGGGGAGGGGGTTACAGTTTTGTCTGTTGCGAGCGACGTTCCTGTAGTTACAGCAACGTCGCTCGCAGTCACAATGTTACTCAGTCGCATTAGATGTGGCCTTAACTTTGGCCTCTTGTTTAAATAAAGTGGAAGCTGGTACCTGAGACGTGAGTGGATATGTGCAAACATTGGCTATTAGCTGAGGAGATAGTATTCAGTCTACAACGGCATTGTGTGTTTAACAATAACAGGCAAGACATCTATATCCAATGATGGTGCAACCATCATGAAGCTGCTTGATGTTGTGCATCCTGCTGCCAAGACACTCGTAGAGATCGCAAAGTCACAAGATGCCGAGGTTGACTCATTGCTTGCTTACTTATTTTCCCTAGAGTGGAAATTGTGTTTTGTTACACACGAGCCATAATCGCACGATGTTTATGGCACTGTCCATGCCTACGACACGGCACAGCACTGCAGCACTGTGATGATGGTATGGTACTGTTAATAGCGCTATGATGTCATGCTCAGCCAGTGGCATCGCAGTCAAAGAGACAAATAGTTAATATAAGAACTTTTATAATATAGATACTGTAACAAAGTCTTAGGACATACTTGTGATCGTTTTTGGGATCAAAAAGTTTATGAAGGTCACTGCCAGATGGGTGTGTAACACCTGGCTTTGCAGTGCTTTTGTTGTGAATCTTGTATTTTTATTGTGAATGCATGTTTTCTGTTTATGTTTGAGTTGTGGTGAATTAGTCATGTGCCATGTTATAAAAGGTTGGTGATGGAACTACTAGTGTCGTTCTGTTGGCGGGAGAGTTTCTGAAACAGTGCAAGCCATTTGTGGAGGAGGGCGTTCACCCCCAGGTCATTGTCAGAGCATTTCGACGAGCTACCAGCCTGGTATGCAGCATTTTTATTCTTTTGCGTAGCTGAGTTTCTTGGACACTTTGTTTAACTACTATTTCAAACTAGTCTTATAGTCTTTACTGGGTTATGACGAGACTGTACAGATGCATATTGACCAAGGCCTAAAAGTTACTGAGCCATTTTTGGAATTGTGCATAAACTGTGCAAATTAGGCTGTTTTTAGACTTTTCTTGGATACATCCAAGCTTTTTGCTTGTCGATTTCCTTTCAATTCATTCAGATACATCAATGAACTTCAACTGAGATCTACTCACTGCAAGTTCATAAGTTTATAGTAGTGCACGACCAGCATAATGAAATTGATAACATCAGGACAGGAGGCTAAATCAACACCGCAAGAGGCATTGGCATAGTGTGATTGTGACTTATCAAATTTTGCCAGGTTTTCATTGATGGGGTAGGGTATAGTGATCATATCAATTAGACGATATTGCGATATTGATCATGGATGTGACCATCTCATGACATCGAACATCGCCGTGCACATGCACAAACGGCCGCCAGTGTTGACAAACAGCATGACAATAATCTAGATGATGCTTCAATTGATCGCGTGAATACATGGTCAGTCAGTGACAGACGTGGCCCAAACAACTACACAACCACCCACGCGTCTGCAGATGAGAATGGATGGCATGACAGCAGCAGTGGTCGGGAGGGCGTGATTGCTTTGATAAATGACCAGTGTCTAGGCCTATCTGCATGCTCTGCTCTCTCTCTCCGCTCCAAGGCAGACACAGGCAGTGCTGATAGTTTGAGTAATATCAGTATTTAATCCTGTAAAGTAACTGTGTGTGTCTAAGCACTTGCAGGTAGTTACTAGGGTTAGGACGATAGGACTGTTTATATTACAACAGTGATAATGAACGCATCCTACTGGTGACTGCCGGGCCACTTGCAGCTACACTGACTGACGTCCATCGTGCTCCAAATGTAGGCTGATATATCATGCGATATTGCAATATGAAACACTGCGATATATTGATTGGATCTTTGGCCTACAATATGAACACTAGTAGGGTTACTAATAATTTTCGGGTGTTTTTATCCTAACTTTTATTGTCGTTAATGCATTGAAGTGAATCTCATGTTTTTGTATACTGCTGCAGGCAGTTCAGCGCATTCGTGACATTGCTGTGCAAGTTAAGGAGTCCAACCCCGAGTGAGTGTTATATGATTTTCTTGCAATATTGTTATGTCTCCAATTGCACGGTTTCGAGGTTTTTGATTTTTAGGTCGTAAATTTGCATTGTGATCGTGAACTTGTTCTTTGGCTTACAGTAGCTGTAGGCTGTAGATCTGGTAGTAAATGCAGTTTCTGCTGCTTGTACACTATAGTTACAAACATTGTTGTCATGAATGTCGTGGACTTGGTTCATCTCAAGACCGCTCGTGAGTCAGTACAAGCTGTTTCTGGTTGTGGTCTTGAATTTTATGTTTTAATGCATTTTTGACAGAATTTGCATGCGGTCCAAAATTTGTCAGCCTGCATATCTGTCAGAAGCATATTAGGCTAACATTGTAGTATGTATTAAGTATGTGCTGTTGCTTTTTACTTACTGTGTGGCTGTTTGAGTTAACCTGTGATTTCTTTGGTTTAGTACTGCCTACCCCTGCACTGTTTGGTCTTGACATTTCATTGTTGGTTACCGTAGATCACATATGTGTAATGGTTTACGTATTGGTCAGTGTAAAGTTTCAATACTTTGGTGACGCTGCATGACACAGGCAACACCGAGAGCTGTTGAAGAAGTGTGCAGCAACGGCGCTGAGTTCAAAACTTGTTGCACACCAGAAGGAGTTCTTTGCCAACATGGTGGTTGATGCAGTGATGATGCTTGATGAGCTGCTGCCACTGAACATGATTGGGGTCAAGAAGATTCAAGGAGGAGCACTCGAGGTATTGTAACTGAAGTTAGATAGGTCTGATACCTGGTTCCGGACCAGACCATACTGCATCTGTGCTCGTTCAGTTTTTTTGGCTTCCGCCTATGAGCAACATTTTGAGTACTATTTATCTAATGTGTAGCAATATAGTAAGATTTTAACATCAATAATTGAATAAATCAGTGGGTGCCGTCTAGATAGCGGTCTGTAACTAGCAATTAATCACAGTTCTTTGACATGCCTGGGTCCATTTTTGTGTGGACCATTCTTTCTCTTACAGTAACATTATATTTGTGATTCTGGCTGGCAGTGTTGTAAAGTGTGAAGTCCATCCCATGCCTCATGGCTCACTGGCTGGCAGTGATCTTCGTTTCAGAAGCCCTCAGCCAGAACCAAATTAAACTGTTAGTAGTGATGTCAGATGGTAACCCTTGAAAACAGTAATCGTCTTAGAAGCTGGAGCTGGTTTTAAAAATGAAGTCGGAAAATTTTTGAGTGCAATATGCATTTTTATTGATGATTTTGATAAATAAGGTTTGCAGGTGTTGAAAAGTAAACAAACCACAAATGGTGGTGGCCATTACAACTTACAAGGTAAGGTAACACAAGCAAACACGTCGTATGCGTAAGACATTAGCTAGGTCAAGGCTTCAAGTTCGAGTATTAATTATCGTAGAACTTGTGAGTTCTCGTCTTCTCCTATTGTAGATTGTAGTCCACATGAGCAGCTGACAATAATAGGCAATTTCAGTAATGCATACCAGTTGAGAAGGACAAGTGCACTACTTCATCAATTGCATTTTGTCTGTGTGTTTGTGCATTGTTTTGACTTCTGCCACCGTGTTGTTTAGTGATCATATGGATCAGGCGATGTCGTGATATCGATCGTGGATGGATATGTCCACTTTACGATAACATGACCCACAGATATCGTACGACATTGCACACAATTGGCACAGACCACATTCACAGAAACACTGACACATACACGCATACACACTCCGCTGCGGCGTTTGACAAACAATGCTTATCAACGACAGTAATCAGGTCATTTGATGGTGAGAATAGACGGCCAGTCAGCGACAGGACTCCTCTGTTGTGGCTGCCTTCCTCCCCACTGACAAAGTAAACAAACAACACGTCTACCCACCTCCGTCTGCCTACGCTGGCATAACATTGTTGGTGGTTTCACACTCCTTACCCGTGTGTGGTTGTCTGGCAGTCTGCATCAGTTACTTAAGTGCCCATGACCACAGGACAGGTGTGCAGATTGTGGATGGATAAATTTTGCTGATCCATAGACTGACATCAACCGCTATTTGTTGGCAAGAATATTATCTTTGTATGAATGTTAAGAGTCTCTGAAAGCTAAGGTTCATTTAGATGCTTCGGCAGCGAGTAGTAATATATCACAGGGTCATAATTTACCACTGTTTCTTAAGTAATAACTTAACAAGTATCAAGTACTTACGCCATCACTAATGAACTGCATTCTGACTCTGGACCTAAGATAGCACAATGCCGCAGATGCATATTGGATCTTCGATGAAAGAGGCAATGACTTCTTCAAGTCTGTCAGCATTGTGTAATTTGTAAATCAAGTTATGCTGCTGAATTGCAACATTAACTGCCTGTGAAGTTCAGTCTCTCAAATGATACAGATGAACTGTCATGCGACTGGCACCTGATGACTCTGCTTTTATGTGCTGTGAAGAAATTCTCGCACTCACGAGATCACTTATACGTGACATGGCGGATATAGGCCTACTGTTTGATCTTGCCGTCTGCCACACATAGAGACGCTTGTTCCCATGATATAGCATGTGGCAGCCAGTACTGATCAAGGTTACTGTAGACACTTTACTAGCCACACAAACCACTCCACACTTACACAATTGAATATGCATTCCAAGAATGGATAATAAAGACAACAGAATCAAGCAGCGCCACAATGCCTGAGCACTCTGTTGTCTTACTACATAGATTTTGTACGATATCACGATATAAAACGCAGTGGTATATCGATTAGCTCTGTGGCCTACGATATGAACGCTAGTGTTGTATTTTAGTGAGCTGACGCACGAGTAAAAATGACTTCAGAGATAACCCTAAATATACTCGGTGCAGATAACACGAGACGCAATTTGTTACTTATTTTTTGAAAATGTAAACACCACCGGAAATCGGAGTTCCCATTTAGGAAATTCAGTAGTTCGTTATCGCTAAAGTTTTGTTCAAAATTACTAGTTTTATGGCATTTAACAACAATTAAAAGTGGCATTATATTTTCAGACTTTTTAGTGTCCACTATAGGTCTGCCACCTTAATTCATGAAGTAAAGACAGATGTAGTTTGACGCTTATAACTACACACTTTGCATAAACCTGTGTTGCATTAATAATTAAGTACGTTCTAATAATAATGTTTCGATAACCGGTAAAACCGGTTTTGATAAAACGGCGGCCAGTTGGGAATAAAATCCGGTTTTGACATCACTAACTATGAGACAACACTTGAGGGGCTAGTGCATCGCATGGGTGTCTGTCCTCTCCCAAGCTCTTAGGCCAGTACCAAATTATACTGCTTGGTGACAGAGGCGCAATGGTGTAAGTAACTTGTCAAAGGTTACTATGAGTAGAACGTGTGACCTATGAATCACCAGTCCATCACCCTACCGATTATGCCGTCACGACATCTCAAAATGTTGGACGTGTGTAGAATTTTTACTATGGAATATTGGATTATTAATAGCACCATCGTGTATTTTGCTTTTTTGTTGAGTATATGTATATTCTGGAGTATTTGTCAAATTTGAACCAATCTAATCTAAAATGTTTTGTGTGATATTTTCAGGATTCATTGCTAGTCGCTGGTGTTGCATTTAAGAAAACATTCAGTTATGCTGGGTTTGAGATGCAGCCCAAGAGTTACCGGAATCCAAAGATAGCAATGCTCAACATAGAGTTGGAACTGAAAGCAGAGAAAGACAACGCTGAGATCCGCGTAGACTCTGTTGAAGTAAGTAAGCACAGTGCTCAAAGTCACTATCTTGGATTATGTCATCAGCTACTGAAAATTGACTTGAAGTATATGTGATGAGTACAATTTTGGTATCATTCAGATACAGTCGTGTGGGTTTTTAAGTTTAGGGAGCTGTAGAAATAGCCTGATCAGTTGTGCTTTGTATGTTAGACTTATTTCTGTATAAGTTAATAGTTTTTTAATGATTGTTTAGGTTTGTTGCTTTTTTCTGTTTTTAGCTGACGCCCTGTTCGTATCTTTCATGGTTGTTGGTTATCTGTAGCAGCACTATACTCCTCATCCATGGACTCCCGTAGCGCTGGAAACTGGAATTGGTTTTTGGCGCCATAAACTTTCTCATGTAACATTGTCTTAACTTGTGACTGTATCATGTTGACATCCAGGAATATCAGGCAATTGTGGATGCTGAATGGTCGATTCTGTACAATAAACTGGATAAAATACATCAGAGCGGAGCAAAGGTCATTTTATCTAAGCTTCCTATTGGAGATGTCGCCACCCAGTACTTTGCTGACAGGTGTGAATGCACTGTATATTTTTGCTTTGGATCAGTGTATTTCGTTTGAATCTCGCTTTTCTGCTGCCAGTTGTTTTAGTGAAGCATGTATGACAGCATTTCTTTTATCGTTGTCTGTCTGCCCCCACTCTGGGTAGTGATGTGAGAGATGGATTTGATCTATTCAACTAGCAAATCAAACAGGTAATTTTGGTTGTTGCCTTGAAAGTGTCTTTTCCAAGCCTGGTTACATTGTCAGCAGCAGTCGTCAAGCTTTGCTGAAGCCTAGAGAAGTTCAAGAACTGACATTTCTTAATTGTAATTGGCATCTGTAGTGTCATAGATGCTAGTAACTGATGAGTGATCGATGATGATTATGTTCAACACGTTGCAGTTTTTCACTTTAAGGATTGCTTGCGATTATGAAATAGTAACACACATCAGTTAAACTGGCTTATATGTGCTATCTAAAATTACTTTTTCTGTTTAAGTTTTTATATTAGTAAATGAACAGAACGAACGTAGAATAGCTACAAATCTAGTTTGTTTGTTTGCACTTTGCACAGAATAACGTCTACAACACTACAACATGTTGATTGAATATAATACATAGCTAGGCCTGCAGTATACAGCTGCACAGTGTCAGCTATTGGCTTCACAAATGAGTTCCGTCATTTGTTTAATTAACGAAGGTGAGTTAATTGTCTGTGCTAAATGAACTCAAATCGCCCATTACTACTCCATGATTGTAAGAATTATTTGGGCCCTCTCCATTTGCTGGTTGCATGTCATACAAGGCAGTCAACTCAGGTTATGGTTTATGTCCATCTTTGCTAGGACAAGTTTATGTGTTTTTTGGGCTGCAGTGAATGTATGAGATGCAGACTATTGTGTTCGATGATCCTGTACCGTGGGGACAGTTACGTCAGCCTGTCTGTCATGTGGGCAACTGTTCTCACTCGTTTGCCGCACGTCATCATTCGATGTGACCGTTACTGTATTACTGTATAGCTTTTTTCATTTTCAGAGCATGTGTTATGCCGGTGATAGACGTGCAAGAAACGATCTTTTGTCACTAGGTCCATATCATATCATCATTGGCACAACTGCATAAGTACCAGAAGTAGCTGTTTTATACTGGTGTACTATTTAGGCCTACTCTGTTCTAAAATATCTTTGTATATCAGATTAGCGATGAGTAAAAACACGAGCCATATCGACAGGCACTAAATTTGTAGAAATAAAGCATTAAATTAGTGCCTATATACAATAAACAATTGCCTCAATTAAAATAGACAATATTATATAGTGGGCGGTTGGCCTGACATCTAGTGAGTGAGTGAACATTGATGAGTTAGTGATTACGAACAGTTGAAACAGATTACTGAATCAGTGATGGAACTTGCTAATATCCAGTCAGCATGCATGCATCGAGTCAGGTGAGTGAAAGTTTCGTGCATTAAGTAGAACGTGTTTTATTTTGCGCAAGAAACTTGCACGAGAAAAATCTTGCTGCAAGTCACTATGCATGTACAAGTTTCTTGCACAAGTCACTGGCATTATTTTGTTTTTTTTGCATTCAGGTGTCAGTACCAGTGCAGTTGATTGCATGGAAATACTCATCTTCAGACTCAAACCCGTCTTGTCTGTCTGTTACAGAGACATGTTCTGTGCCGGGCGAGTGGTGGAGGATGACCTCAAGCGTACAATGCAGGCGTGTGGTGGGTCCATTGTGACGACTGTTAGTGGACTCGGTGACGACGTTCTGGGGACATGTGAAGTTTTTGAAGAGAAACAGATCGGTGGCGAACGGTCTGTCAGCCGTGTTTACTGCTCCTTGCATTAGTCTGTTGTGTTGATCTGTGATTTCACTAATTTAGTAATAATGAGTAAGGTTTTCAGGGTTGTTTTGCCTAAGTCCAAGATGATCTAACTTTGAGTTGAGGTGGTATTAGACCACCCAGGTGGTTTTCTGCAGTTCTCCGAAAGAGGCTCATTTTCTCTGTCATCAGGTTTCATTGTCTCAAGTTTGAGCATCTTGCATGGATGGACAAGAATGCAGATGTTGACCAAATCATGTGTTACAGTTAATAAAAGTTTTATCATTCAGCTGTTAATCAAGGTGTTTAAAATTGTATTTTCTCGACATACGGACTTGTAATCTTGCATGCACAGACCAGTTGATGAACTCTGACCACACGGTATAAGCTGGGTCACCCTTTGCTGTTTTTGTGGGTCATTTGAAATTCTACATCATGGCCATTGGTCCACTTTGCTTTATTGGTATTGCCACGCAGTCTAACCAGCCAGCTGAGCATCACCCTGTGGGCTGCTTGTTGGCTAATGTGTTGCGTGTGTCAATCGCAGGTACAACGTCTTCACTGGCTGTGTCAAGGCTAAGACGTGCACAATTGTGCTGCGTGGTGGCGCAGAGCAGTTCATAGAAGAGACTGAGAGGTCGCTGCATGACGCCATCATGATAGTACGCAGGACCATCAAGAACGACGCCATTGTCGCAGGTCTCTGCCTGTGCTTCTGTCACCGTTTCACTGTTGGAAGACAGCAGAAGACCAGGACTGAGATCTGCAGTTAAGGCTGAGCCAGCCAAGACCAACATCAGCTTGAACTGGTCTTCAGGCCAATAGGGATGTGCCAGATATCTGGCTACTCTTCACTATCTGGTTCTAGTTTCTGACATTCATGAAATCGGATAATTTTACTTACTTATTATTTCATTGACAGGACATCACAAGCTCAAACATGAAACTTGTGACTCGACGCATGAAACAGTCTGAGTGTCCAGGTCAAACTAGTACTGTCCCCGAACTACTGAGTGCTCACTCAGATGGTGTAGTCGATTCAGCTCGATTTGCAATGTGTCTTATGGTCCTTTCATCGATGTCTGATACCCGTAAATTCCGATTCTGGTTGGGTAGTGAAAATCCCTATCTGATACAGCCCTAGAGACCAAGCCTGCTCTTGAGGAGAGCAACCTGGAAACACTACTACAAAGTTGAGTGGCCAAGTAAGCTGACAGTGTTGAATTTCTAAACATCCTCTGTTTATATTTTAGACTTTATTAATGTGATGTGACCTGTGTACAGGTGGTGGTGCAATAGAGATGGAGCTGAGCAAGTACCTGCGTGACCATTCACGTACAATTGCGGGCAAAGAACAGTTGCTGATTGGCTGTATGGCAAAGGCACTGGAAGTAATACCGCGCCAGTTGTGTGACAATGCTGGCTTTGACGCAACCAATGTGCTCAACAAGCTGCGACAGAAACATGCACAAGGTCTGTGGCTCCATGTTTCAGTCCGTCTCTCCTCACTATACAGTTCTGCGTGTGTAGGAGTAAGCCGGCCAGCTGTGTTTTGTCTCACTGAATTTTGTAAAAGTCTTCTTTAATTGTGTTCATTGTGTTACCATGTAATTTCTATAGGTTTTATATAACTTGTGTCAATCCAGCCTCTGACTGCAATACCAAATAAACCATTCTTCTTCTTCTTCTAAACCAATGTTTCATGGCTTTAGATTTTGTCTTGAGCTGCAGCAGACTTGTTGCACATCTTAGCTGCATCGAATACATGAGATACAGACTGTTGCATTTGGATAATCTCGTGTCTGTTCATCGGGTGCACTGTGCGGAACCAATCGACGTCGTGTTTGGAGTGGATACTCCCAGTGACTTAAAAACATTGTATTAGATGGCAGTCCCCATCCCCATGGCAACGGGAGGGGCTTTGATGCGGTTTTTGCCTAATTCTCTGCGTGTTGTTCTTGTTTCAACTTTTTTGTTGCTATGTTGTTGGTTGTCACTGCCTGTCCTGATTGCCTGAAAAGACTTGTGTCAGAAGTGATCTGTTGTCAAGTGTAGCATAAAACTTAGAATTCTACTCTGCTGCATGCACTTCATTTGTCTAGAATGAGAACCTGTGGACCATGCAGTTCTTTGCTTTTGAGGTCAGAGGTCAAGGTTCCAGATGTTGTATATAGACTGGTTGAGTAGAGTGCTTGTGTAGTTGTTAAAATGTAGTTGGAGAATTATAATCGTCGTCTTTCCGTCATCATTGCTGAAGGTCAAAGACTATGGAACGACACCAGTTGTCTCTTTCTCTCCTGCTTTTGCATTTATTCACTTGCCCATAGAGAACTAAATTATGGCTAATGTTCATGATTTGAAGGCAAGTTAGTACTGCAATAGATGACTTTGTTATTTGATGATATGTGGACACAGGTGGTACATGGTATGGAGTTGACATAAATAATGAAGACATCGCCGACAACTTTGATGCATGTGTCTGGGAACCAGCTGTGATAAAAATCAATGCACTTACTGCCGCATCAGAGGCAGCGTGTCTCATCTTATCCGTTGACGAAACTGTTAAGAATCCAAAGTCATCTGCGGAGGGGGAAGGCATGCCTCGTGGTCGTGGACGTGGTCGACCTATGTGATTGACAGCTAGTTAGGTCGTTGTTCATGTTTCACTCAGACAACTGTGATGTTGTGCAGTTCTGTTGGTGTCACCATCACTTGTATGTGTTGTTTCGTCCGACGTGTTTTGTAATTTGTGTATGAAGTGAAATTGCAGTCGCTGAAACTGTGATTTGTTATAATTATTACAACCTCCGCTCAGGCGCTTGCTTTCTTCAGCAAATGTCTCTAAACTCGAGTTTTCTCATGAGTGCAACACAGTAAGTGATTTGACCACACGTAGTGTTTTTTCAGTAACTGCTGTGATGGAATGTACTATAGGGTGAAAGTTCATTAGCTGTTGAAGCACTTGGGAGCGTCAAGTTGAGTTGAAACAGTGAAGTACACTGCATCCCATCACTGCATCATTTTATTTTTGCAATAACTTCATGCAACAAAGTGCTATTTAGTACTGGTCAGTTAATTACAGTATTTCCAAAGATGTATTGGAACTTGGAAGTTTGAATTATTTGTTTAAAAAGTGACACGAATCTGGCAGTTAGTGGGTCAAGCATCCGATGGATGATCACTGATCTAGTTCATTGGTTTGATAACTGTTTTCTCTGATTTGTTCATTGATCACCGGCGACTTAGGCTGATGGTTTCAGGCCAGAGGAGGACACTTTCAACTGCATTTTGGCACAGTTGTCATTCCTTTGCTGGTTAGCTTAATTCTACATTACAATGTTTGTCAGAGGGATGAAGCTGGTGCATGTAAGCAGAAGCCACTCTGCATCGCGACTTCGCAAAAATTTCAGATGCCCAACGATCTTACATGGAATTTAGAAGTAGAAAATCTGAAAATTTCTTTTGAAAATTCTTTTATAAAAAGAACGAAAAGTTACATGTTATTACATTATATGTAGAGTCACACATTTGGCACTTTTAAGGACGATGGACAGCCAAAGTCAATAGGAAAGAGAAATTTGATTACCCGTGTCCCCAAAACCCTTGAACCAATCGTCACCAAAATTGTCATGGGTGATTAAGTCAGGGACATCTACCCTTGTGCAAAATTTTTGTCACAATCAGGTTACGGGCTTTTGCCCTCCCCCTCCATACATACGAAGTGACTTGTGTAGGCCTAATTTATAGGCTGCATCGAATGCATGAGATGCAGACTACTGTTACCGATGATCGCGGTGTCTGTCACCCGGGGTCATTTGGTGCAGCCTTTATCTAATTACTTTGGACTCTTTATCATCGTTTGGTTCTGACAACTCTACCGCCTAGACGCCTGCACCAATTTTGACGCTCAATGCGTCAAACGACGTCGTTATGCGCAAGGATGTGCCTTTTGAGGGTCCCGAAAAAGTTCGTTACATGTTGACCTTAAAAGGTAAAGGTAAGTAAGTAAGTAAAACTATATTATAGTGCGCCATAAAGCTGACCTAGCCAGCTTAATCTGCCGCACTCGTAGTGATAAACCGTTGTCCTAAAACAAAAATCCAGGGTAGAGCTAGGGTTG
>Ga0126335_1001575_pt1 | contig 12929 bp, 7 predicted proteins | sample OlaspJWI45metaG_FD_108409 | JGI IMG/M metagenome (GOLD analysis project Ga0126335, IMG submission 108409) | Marine gutless worms symbiont microbial communities from Oahu, Hawaii - Olavius sp. 1 OAHU.JWI-45 metaG | ecosystem: Host-associated > Annelida > Digestive system > Unclassified | place...
CCCAACACCCCTTCAACCCTCCCCCACCTCCACCTCCAAAAGTGTAAATTTTCTGGCCCTGTAAACAAGACCCCCAAAATTTAGTGTCTAAAATAATCCTTCGGGCGCCCCGATTCGGGCCACCAATTACAAACCTTGCACGGCTGCGCCTCGGCAACAACAAGTACACTGCTAGAAACTACTATAACGATTATTTCGAAAGTATAGCTACTTACACAAATATAGTTAAACTAATTGATAACTATTTTAAAAGCAGTTAATAACTACTTTTAGGTAATAAAGTGGTTAAACTACTTTGATCAATTACTAATATTAACTACAGTAACTCAATAAGTCATATACATGCAGTAAAGCCTAATAAAACATGCAATAATGTGAATATATGTACTCCTACGAAACTAATAAAATACGGTGCTAAATTATAAACACTTTAAGACACTTGTATGACTTTCCACTCTGGAATCAAACGAATTAACCAAAGAGGCTTTTTCTAAGTTTTCTTGCACTAATAAAGTCAAAAAAGTTTATATCTATCAAGGCAACCCTTTTCCAGCTTTACTTCCAGCAAAGTTTAATAAAAAGATCACACATTTACACTGTGTGGACTGTGGATGATTGATGGTGTAATCTACAGGGTAAATCAAAAACATATTTAAATGAAACAACTTTTGAAACGCCAGTCTCGCTGCCCATGAAAACCGAATATTTTGGCATACTTGAACGTTTTTGCGTCGCCATGTACACGTGTTACCTGTTTGCAAACATTACCCATTTGGGGGAAAAACTAGTGGATCTACTGGACTGAAATAAGTAGACCATAAAGGAACGTTTTAGAATAGTTGAGAAAATTTAACAGCAGATACTGGTAGGCAATAGGCAACAACATAATAAAATCTTGCAAACGTATCCACGGAGCGAAACTGCAGTATACAAGCTTTGCGTTCCTGAGATTACGTTAAAAGTGCAGCCGCTGCATCTGAGCATGAGGTAACTAATTAACACGTTGTGAATATGGAAGCGAACAAAACCCGTAAACAGGAGGTATATTGCTAACTTTGAATTATTGCAAAATAATAATTTATCAGAATTTTAACTCAATCAGTGCAATAACTGAACGGCAATAACTGAGGTAGAATGGCAACTAATGAGTGCAAAAATATTTTTAAAATATCTAGTAGAAACTGTAATTAATATGCAAAAAAACTCTGCAAAAATTCGCGGCCACAATCAGTAAGACGCCACTAATAGCCTACACAATATAATGAAGACAGAATAGAAGCAAAACTAGAAAATGTTGCCACATTTTCTAGTTTTGCTTCTGTATTGCCACTTATAGCCGCCGGCTCGGGGCGCCCCAAAACATACGACGTAATACGCCATCACGGCAGCAACACGACATTCTAATTGACGAAAATCGTTCGTAGTAACTGAATTTATATCAGCAGGCATCAACAGCTACTGCCTCGACTGCAGACGGCGCAACCAGCTCCACTGCCTGATGTCGCTCACAAAGTATCATAAACAATAGGCACGTGCTCATGCGCTATGATGCGCGGTGAAGCGTGACTCACTGATACGCCATAATATTACTTACTTAACTTGTTATGGATCTCGTTTTTATGTCATGACTTTGACCTTTGACCCCATGACCTTCAACGTTTGTAATGCATCGGCTATCACGTGACCAAACCATGCACACGTCGCCAGCCCCCTAAAACTTCCTTTAGGCTATAACCGCGATAATCGTCATACCAAAATTTAAAGACAGGTCACGTGACTTAGGTTACGCCCCTTTGACCTAGTTTTGTAGTTGTAGATAGTACTCTTCGTAGAGTAGACGCATCGAATTTGAAGTTTCTAGCTTCAAACGTTGCAAAAAAATGAAAAATTTGCAAAATCTTTGCAGCTGTAGCCGTTTGAGGGATATTCACCGGGGTCCGCCAATTTAAATCTAGGTCACCTAAACTGGGTCACGTCCCCTTTGACCTAGCTTTTTGCGTGCCATCAAAATTACTCCTCGTCGGCGATGCACACACCAAATTTGAAGTCTCTAGTTTTAGCCATTCCCAAAGATACCAGGGTCCGTATATTAAAAATTTTGGCATCTTCGTCGACCCTTCGTGTGTTTTGACAATTTCGCAGCTTTCCTGGAGCCACAGAGTACCATCTTGTGAAATTTGAAAGCAATCTGTCCACGTGCGGCTGAGAGCGATATAACCGTTTTTCCAATTGTCGCACTTTAAAGGCCCCAATTGAACAAATGGATCCCAGAGTTGGGGGCCCTAGCTGCACAGGGTCTGCGGCAGATGAGAACCCAGACATCGGCGCTATACGCTATTGATTTGGAATGCGAGTGGGGTCGAAAACGCGGCAAAATTTCGCACTTTTTGACCCCCCTGTGAAAAATAAGGGAAAGCTGGTTGAGATGTCTATACGAATTATTCGTGCCACACATTGGTTCTAAACATAGGTATACTTTTTACCCGGCGGCGATCGTCGGTCTGGTCACACGTTGGACGGTTGGCAAATATAGAAAAAAAGACGAAGAACCGTCAGTAAAACAGATAGCCTCTGGCGACTTTGTTGCCGGCGGCTAAATGATATCAGCAATATAGCTTAAGTAAAAAAAAGATATCGTCCGTTATAGGACGTGACGATGGCTGGCCCGCCACGGTGCCCAGCGTGTGCGGCGGAACTGTGATCCCGATCGCGAATCTGATGGCAGATTCTGAATCGGGAAGCCCGGATTCCTATTTGACTTCTGTAGTAACCATCTATCTCGCTTAGTTTCGGACATATTTGTGACAGACAGACGGACGAAAAACGCGGACCATTACTTTTGCTGCCCCCACATTGTGGCGGGCCAGCAAAAAACGTTATCGTACCCTATTCTGAATTCATGTTATCATATACCCTATAAAACGCAACCAACAGCTGAGCTAAATACCCATTCTTCGCAAAACAAGAAGTTCAGCTAACGCTTACAAACCACCTGACGCTTGTGCACGCCGATGTTCCATGCTGTGATGCCAGGAGCTGCCCTCTGGTGAATGACTGCGATTTACTAGCCGGATTTTTCGACTTTTACCTACCCCTCTCCCATTTGGCCTTGAGGTTTTTACTTAGGCCACTTTAAAAATTTTATGTTTCTCATTTCTTATGCGTTTGACGCCATCAACAAGACGCCATCAACGAGAGGGATCCCCTCGAGCTATCGGGTTCATATTTGGTACCGGAAAAACTAGAATGGCTGGGCTGTACAATCTGGTGAAGGTCGCATGATGATCTAGTCAGTCGTTTGGGTACAATACATCAACATGACAGACAGACAGACAGACCGCCACGTCGCCATAGCAAATGCCGTACGTGCCAACGCACTTCGTCAGGCGGCATAAATCAAGTTATGCGTGTTTGCTTTGTACGCCAGAGATATTGCTGCAATCGTCCGTCGCCGGGTATTAATATTAGGAAGTTGGGCCAATAGAAGCTGAGATGAGCAGATCAAGGGAGGCGCGATCGCGTACGACACGGGGCACTTTGTATTGTGGGTTGGATGGCATAGTCCCTGCTGCTGCTGTAGCTGCTGCTGATGACAACGATGAAGTCAAGAGGAATCTGAGTTGTTGAAATGACCCTCGCGCCACCTGGTGAACTCGCATCGAGTCAATGCTGCCAGCGTCACGCAGTTGACTGTACAGTTCAAACGTGGCTCGCAGAGCGTCGTCGAACTTCGCGGTAAAATACACAGAAACACGTTAGAAACCAACGACTGATTAATCTGAAGCTCTACAGGCAAATAAATGGCCTAAAATTGTTTTATTGAACTGCCTTATTGTTAAGACGTTTACTATTTGTTGCTGTGGTGCGGCCCTTGATTGCGTTTGTCTGTCAGATGGGGGATAACTTACTTACTTACTTACTCTATTGCATTATTTGTCCAGTAAGTCTGAGCGAAACTTCGTTGGGCCGATTTTTAGTAGTCTAGTGCAAAAAATACATAACAGGACAAGAACAATCGAATAGCGCAGACCCCCGCCAAGGCCTATGTAGTATGTACCGTGTAAATGTCATGTTAAACTGATACGGTACTCCTCACTGAAATTGGCCTTGTCACTGAAGCCGTCAGTATTATAGCCTACAGTACTGCCTACCGGTGAATAATAATAATGTGGCGCTATTTGACGTAGACAAAAATGCCCTGACTTTTAATGTCGAAGAATCCTTTAAAATTCCCGAATCCGGATCCAGCCATGTCCGGATGACTTTCAAAATTTAACGGGAACAAAATCATGAAGGTCCGATCGGTACTGTTATTAATTAAAGCCGCATCGAATGCATGAAATGCGGACTACTGCGATCGATGTTTCCGTAGCGTGGGCGTCAGACTGTCTGTCTGTTACGCGGACGACTGTTCTTACGTACTTTGATGCGACAATTACTAGTTAACATGACTGCAGCCACGTGTTTTACTTACCAATACTCACTCACTCACTTCCAAACTTCACCGTTTCTCCTTCTCACGACTTTACAAATTACAACCGTGATTGTTGTATAGGCCTATATCATAATTAGCGCGCGTCACAAAACGCCACTATTGCCATCGCAACTCCGTCCGTCGGTCTGTCTGTCTGTCACACGGTGGACCTTGCCAAAAGGGTTCAAAATATCCAGATATCGTTTTTGCCATACGATACGCTGATGTGAGTGCATTGTCCACGCCAAATTTCGTCATAAGTTTTGGAGGTCACCCATAACACATGCATTAAACAAGGGTACTCTGCCTGTCGACGGCGAAAATTTGACCAATAATATGATATATCTCGGAAACGATGCAAGATACGATGTGAGTTTGTATGATTCACTAATAGGAAATCATTATAACGTGGACTTTCCATTGGTACCAAAATCGGTGACCTTGAATGACCTTGAACGGCGTTGTGGTCCCTCATGGCCGTTCTTAGCTGTAGGTTACGGAGTCTACCACGTCAAGCTGGCTGAAGTTAGACCCATACTGTCTGCGACAAAAACGTATAGTAGAGAAACTCCAGTTTTTGACAATAGGGCCTATATAGTTGATGCGTGGCGATGTTTGCTGGGCTGGCCCCAAACGCGTAGGTTAAATTAAAAAAGCACCCGCTGACCAATACATCGCGATATCTTGAAAACGGTGCAACATACAATGCGAGTTAGTATTATTTACTAATAAGAAATCGTATATGGGCTTTCCGTTGGTACTGAAATCGGTGACCTTAAATGACCTTGAACGACATTGAAAACTTCCATTGTCAATAACTTAATAACTTTGGTTCTATGGCACATAACTTTGCGATGTTTGCGCCTAGGAAGAGGTTCTCGACTGTGGCCGTTAATACTGTGGCTGTAATCTTTGTCACGTGATCGGAATTGACCGTACCATGAAATTTACAGCACTCACCAAAATCACAATGAATACTTTTCAGCAATGTCTTACGATTACAATCCTTCACGGTTTCACTTTTAGCACGCGTATGACGCATTAGACGCCACTATTGTCATCGTCCATTCTTTGCCAAGAGATCGTGAGTGACCGAGACGACACGCACTATCTCGGCAGTAGCTAAGCTCTTGTTTTATGGATGCGACGTTTAAGAGTACGGCGTGAACAGTTCAGTTACCTTGCTTTTGCAGTGTTCTGTCAGTATCACCTCAGTACCATCGCGTGTTGCCACTTCAACGAAGAGAACGTAGCATTTCGTTGTACAGCGATATTCTGACATCAACAGCATTTCGGCAACACCATCACTGCCAGCACTTAGTCACCATTTCCTAGACAAATAGCTTTTGCACAACCATGCTATCCACAGTTTGTTCCGCACATAATAACAAACTCATTACACTGGCCCCAAGTGGCAAGCCCGAAGTCACTGATGTCGAGCCCTGGTTCCACTTTTATTACCGCTCAAACTTAACTCAAATGATATTACGTCGGGTAGTAGTATGGTAAGAGGACAGTTCTAATCCACCTTGACCTTTGACCCTGTGATTTTGACTGTCCTCTTACCATATTACGTCGGGAAGAAAATTCCAGCAGCAAAAACTGTTGACAATATACCCGTACAGATATACACCGTGTCTCAAAAAAACTTTTGCGTTTTGTTGGCTATAACTCTGGTAAACCTGAACCGATTTTGAAAATTCTTTCACCGTTGCTGCAAGAACTTTTCATGTTTCTCATCTCGTTTTAAGTATGTCGCTATAAGGCATGGCAAAGTTACAGCTAGAGGTCGACCGAATTTCGGTTTCGGTGTCGGTATCGACGACGAAATTGGCAGAAAACTTAGTTTCGGCGTGGTTTCGGTTTCGACGTGAAGCACTACACTGCAGCCGATTTCGGTTTCAGCCGAATCTCGCGAGTGGTTTCGGCGCTAAATTATCGAAACTGAGTTTATGCTGGCATGCGCTATTTGCATTTTATCGTCCATTCCTCCCACCGCTCACAGGAGGGAATCTGACAACATGTTTATCCTCATTGACCATCAAGTCAGTAACGCCGGTACTGACGATAGACATATACGAAAATACACGACAGTTTGCCTGTATTCTTGTCGAATGGGGTGCATAATCAAATCCATCTTAAGGCTTATATCGATTCCTAATGTTCAAGATCACACTTCGGTTTCGGTCTCGGTTCTAACCGAAACTGGGGACTGCGTTTCAGTTCTGGCTTCGGTTTCAGCGCCGGTAAGTTTACCTAGTTTCGCTTTCGGCTGAAACCAAAAACCAGTTTCAGCCGGCCTCTAGTGAGAGCCGACAGAATCCAGAAAGTATGGTTATACGATACTTTCCCGATCCCAAAATACCATGGTATGACCACGGTACGACCATGGTCGTACCGTGGTCATACCATGGTACAACTATGGTCAACCATGGTCGTACCATGGTCGTACCATGGTCGTACCATGGTCGTACCATGGTTTACCATGGTACTTGGAAGTAGTCAAATTTTAAAAATATATATAAAAATACCGCGATGAAACGGACCATGACAACCATGGTTACAATGGTACGACCATGGTCATACCATGGTAATTTCACCATGGTCATACCATGGTCGCCACTTGTGTCACCTATAATCGTACAACCATAATTACCATCGTACGACCATGGTACGTCCATGATCCCGTGTTAATCATACTATGGTAAAATTTACACGGGACCATGATAACCTGCGTCGATGGTACCGCGGTCTTTTGCGACAACGGTAAATGTCCTTACTTGTATTTGGCAAAGGCCGTATCGAACCCCACCCCTCCCCTCGCCGTGACTCCCATCCAATACTATGTTTCTTGGGTCCCCAGGAGTCTCTACCACAAACAAGACGTCGATCCGTTCAGCCGTTTTTGCACATCCCGCCCACTTAATAGACAGAAAGACTGACAGACGCTGAGATCATCGATCGCAATAGACCGCATCTCATGCATTCATGTATTGAAAAGATACAAACAGCGCTAGGTGGTTTATTGAAAGAATGGGTGGGTGGGGATGGCTTGACTCATTTGCCTGATGCTTTTTGTTTGACATTGCTCTTTATTTGTGTGTGTGACTGTGTGTGTGTTGATTGAATGTCATTCTCACAGTCTTTGTGTATTATACGTACGACTGCTAAATTTAAGATAACAAGAAGCCAAAGGCATTTGGCAAAGGCTGCACTGAATGACCCCGCGCACACGGCACGCAGCGTACACTGCACGTACCACCGCCGATTAATCCGCATTGTGAAGCCGAGCCGGGGTCATTCGGTGCATTCATGACAGACAGACTGACTAACTGACAGACATACACCGCGAACATCGGTAACAATAGTCTGCATCTAATGCATTCGACGCAGCCTAAAAATAAACAAATTCGATGCGGCCTAATAAGGGCTATGCGCCAGTCAATTTACCAGTAAGGTGAGAAAGGGAGACGCTTTCGGTACTGGTGAAATCAATCAACTGTAGGTCGTCAATGTTGTCGACTGCCGCCTGGACTGCTGCGTACAGCACCGACTCGGGAGTCTTCTCCCAGTACACGTTCAGTGTCTGAGCCAATCTGTGTATCATAATAACAAGCCGCTGAAGCAATTTAATGATGGCCGTATCAACGTGGCGCCACCTTGCGAATGAGTCGAAACAGGCGAATTTTTAGACATTACAGAGGGTAAAATTACCCCACTTCTACTCCTCACACCCTCCCCGTATGGAGATTAGGACGCAATCCAGTACAGTGCTTTTGGGCCACCAAAAGCCTGCAACCCAAACAGAACGTCGATCCGTTCAGCCATTTATGAACGGCGCAGACGCATGGCAGACCGACAGTTAGACTTTCACCTGGACCACTTCCTAATGATTTTAGCGCATGTCGTCACCAAAATAGTCCAAGATGTCGAAATTGGGTTTGCACCGTACGACACAATGCTGTTTGAGGGATCTTCATGCAAATTTTGTGGTGTAGGCTTACGTATTCCCCCAAACAAATCTGGTAAACAGGCGTACCCAGCAAAAATTGACCAATCCTGTGATAACTGTGCAAGACACGATGCAAGTTTGTAAGATTCCATAATAAGTCCTATATGAGCTTTGCTTTCCATCGGTTGCAACATCGGTGACCTTGAATGACCTTGTAAACATGGATAGGAGTGGGACGAACGGATAGATAGAAAGATGCAACTTGAAATGTAGCCTTTAACTGACAGAGCTGCATGTGTACGTTTTATGTTTGGGGTGAAACTGAACCCGTAAACCAACGACAAAACTGTATCGTATGGTGCAAACTAGATTTTGATACCTTTAACTGTTGTTACGAGTCACCCTTTCCCCCTGGGTCTATTTAGCGGTTAGCCTGTGTGGAAGCTGGAATTTATTAGCAGACAGCTTTGAAACCAGAATATAACTTTAATAACACGTATAATACAGTAATTATGGCTCAATACAGTGTCTAGGGAAATACTAAGAGGTGCAATAGGGAAAAAGGAGAATATAACATAGTATAATAACGAGAATGTCACCACACAGTGGTAACTAGCGGCTAGTAGCAAGCGGTTGGCACGTTGGCACACTGCGAGGTAGACGACACCGATGGAACGGACTGCTGGCGTCGTAGGACGGGCGGTGGACGGTCGGTGACGGCCGGCGTCAGTCGTCGTAGCAATCAGAACTTGAACTGAATGTGGTGAGCGTATCCTTCGTCAGACAGCACTCGGCAGTGTCACAGTGTGGCGAACAGCACAGCAGATCGACTCACGGCGCACACACTGCACGAACTCCGAGCTCGGCTTCTCTCCACGATTCACAGCACTGTCGATCTTTATTCAACAACGTCTGACTTGAAAAGTGTCAAGAAATCGTGCCTTCAGTTTGAACATAGCGGCGGTCACGTGACTTATAGTCACACGGTAGCAAACGTGTGAAACCAGGTCGGAAACTGGGTCGGCGGCCGGCTAAGGCAGCGCAGCTGCGGCGCGCAGCCTATGCATACACAGGTACAAACGGTGACTGGTACGAATACATGGTATGATCATCGAAGTTAATTAATATCGGGCCCATTTAGTCCTGAGATGGGTAAACCATCCAGGCAAAAGTCACGGTTCATACCTTTCACGGATAAACGCGTGGGTGTGCAGGTAAAACTGTGAGATATGTTATAACGTGTGCCATACCTCAACGCTTCTGGGGTGAGGTTCTCACGGAGTAAAGCTAAATCAAGTGTCCGCACTCCGCATGCATCTTTAAATTTACTTTTGCTGTGATCATATGTCTGTTGGCTGATGGAAAACGGACAGACGGAGACTGGACGCACACACAATGTAAGATGGTGCAGGGCTGTCCGTACCACGTCAGGCTCATATTGCCAGTATAAGCTGTGTACACAGTGGTCCACAAAAACGTGGCAGTCTATAATTGACTGTAATGTGTAACTTTTGCTAATCTTAACCGATTTCTGTGTTTCTGATCATTAAGATTAGCCAGAGTTAATTATAATCAAATACAGGCTGCCACGTTTTTTATGAACCACGGTGTACATTTGATACGTTGACAGTTAGTACAGGGCAAAGAAACCTGTACTGAAATTCGTAGACGGGACTTTGACGGAAGAAGTCGACGATTTTGATGACGTCACCGGTTCTGTAGCGGTACAACCCAGTCTGTGACGTGTAGACCATCTCGTAGAGTTCTTCACGTTGAACCTTCAACCACAACGACACACAGACTGAGTGACTTCTTCAGTAATTAACGCTGGATTGCCACTTCAGGCCGCCCAAAGCGCGGGATGTTTTTACTTATTTAAGTCTATATTCTGGTTCAAAGAAGATGGAAATCTAATGTAAGAAATGCCAAGACACACCCAGGAGCAACACTAAACACGGATCACAGTTTATTGTACTGCAAGATGCGCATAGGCTGAGAAACTTGAAGAAAAATAAAAAGGTCATCGAATTCAATGTAGAAGCCCTTAAAAACCTTGCTTTAAAGACGCAGTACAAGCTGGAGGTGAGCAACCGCTTTGAGCAACTGATGACCACCACTGAGGAGGAAGATGAACCACAAAACATCTGGACAGCACTAGCAAGGAGCACCACAGAAGCTGCCGAGAACACAATTGGAAGAAAAAGGAAGAAACCGAAGAAAGATCAATGGATAAGTGATGAGACAATCTTTTTAATCGAAAAGAAGCGAAAGCTAAAAGCCTTGCAAAATAACTCCGCGGAATTAAGGAAAAATTCAAGATGATAAAGCGCGAAGTTCAAAGGGAGGTAAAAAGAGACCACGAAAGATGGCTTGAAAAAGAGTGTAAGGAAGAAGAGGAAATGCACCAGAGAGGGGCTACATAAGTGGTATCTATAGAAAAGTAAAGGATATCACCTCGGAAAATAAAGTACAACAAGGCTGCATAAAGGACAGCAATGGAGATGTGTTGATGGAGTAAAGCCAGATCCTACACAGACTGAGGCAGTACACGGAAGATCTATACAGGAAACCAGACAATGACAACAGTATGGAACCAATTGTAGTCAGTGAAGAGGAAAGGGAATCATATATTCTTTTGGATAAAGTAAAAGATGCAATTCTTCTAAAAAATAATAAAAGCGCCACGGGAGGACCAAATTCAGGCAGAACTGATCAAAGAAACTGGAGATCTGGGAGCACAGGTTATGCACAAGTTATGCAACACCATCTGGAGAACCATGAAGTGGCCAGAACAATGGACACAAGCGATTTTTGTACTGCTGCCCAAGACTGGTGATCTCAAAGAATGCAAGAATTATCGGATCATAAGTTTACTTAGTCACGCAAGCAAAGTCCTACTGATAATCATTTTGAACAGACTGAAAAACAAGTCAGAAATGGAGCTACCAAATGAACAGGCTGGTTTTAGTTGTTTGTCAACATCCAAATTTTAATCGAAAAGGTAAATGCAAATCAGAACAGTGTTCTTTTTCTTATGTTTGTGGACTATACTAAAGCGTTCGACATGGTCAGTCATCCAAAACTTTTCAAAGTTTTACTGGAGATTGGAATCCCGAAACACCTCGTTGCTCTAGTACAGGCGCTCTATGCTCAGCAGACAACGAAGGTGAGATGGGACGGAGAGTCCAGCGAAGCCTTCACCATCGGCAAAAGCACACGACAGGGGTGCAACATATCTCCCGTGGAATTCAACCTGTATGTGAAAGATATCATGAGGAGAACACTAGAAAATAACGAGCATGGTATCAAGGTTGGTGGGAGACAAATCAACAACCTTCGCTACGCTGATGACACGACTCTTCTAACTACAACTGATGAGTCCATAAATGATATGGCTGCTAAGCTAGTCAATGAAAGCAAGACATCCAACATGTTGTTTAATGCGAAGAAGACAAAGATCATCGTCGCTGGAAGACAAAACACAAGAGTAAACTTGCAGATAGATGGCAAGCAGATAGAGCAAGTGAAGCAGTTCAAATTTCTGGGATCAATGAAAACAGCCAGTGATGACTGCACCACTGAAGTCAGAAGACGCATCTGTCTAGCGAAAGAGAAAGCAGTGAAGCTTGACACCATCTGGAGATCACGCCACATTAAGAAAGCCTTGAAAGTACGATTGATAAAGTCACTCGTATGGTCTGTCTTCCTCTACGGAGCAGAAAGCTGGACAATAAAAAAAGTGACAGGGGTAAAATAAACAGCCTGGAAATTTGGTGCTGGCGTCGTTTATTGGGAGTTAGCTGGAGGGAACACCAAACAATGAATCAATCTTAGACGAGATGGGACTGGAGAAGGAGCTGATGAAGAGTGTTACCAGGCTGAAGTTACAGTATTTCGGACACGTGGTGAGGGGAAGCACGGGCGAGCTTTCGCTGACCATACTAGAGGGAGCAGTGATGGAACAAGACACCAAGGAGCACCCACCTCATATGTCCTGGATCCACAATGTGCTGAAATGGAGTGGCAAGACCTATGGAGAATTAAAAGCGCTGGCACAAGATCGAAAGAATTGGAGGTGGTTGTCGAGGGAGTTCTCATCAGCCGCCGAACTTCTATAATGAAGAAGGCACCCAAAGAAGAAGAAAAAGTCGTCAGTCGCCACCAGTGCTGATACGCGTATTGCCGAGCTTGGCCACATAACAGCATGGGCAGCTGACAACAACCTGCAGCTCAACAGGACCAAGACGAGAAGTCGTGTTCTACGACAACCGACGTCGACCCCGCATCCAGCCGCTGCCGCCGTTGCCCGATATCACCCGCGGCACTACGCTGAAAGTGCTCGGCGTCACGTTCACCAACACGATGTCGGCGTCTGACCAAGTCCGCCGCGTCATCAGCGACAGTGCACAGTCACTGTATGCACTGCGAGTGCTGCGGCATCATGGTCTCGGCAAAGCTGGTCTGCAGACTGTTTTCAGGGCGGTCGTTGTGTCTCGGCTGACA
>Ga0126335_1001576_pt1 | contig 12927 bp, 8 predicted proteins | sample OlaspJWI45metaG_FD_108409 | JGI IMG/M metagenome (GOLD analysis project Ga0126335, IMG submission 108409) | Marine gutless worms symbiont microbial communities from Oahu, Hawaii - Olavius sp. 1 OAHU.JWI-45 metaG | ecosystem: Host-associated > Annelida > Digestive system > Unclassified | place...
ATTTAAAAATTTCTTAAAAACTGCGATTTATGGCCTAAAACCCCCTCTAAATATTGAAAAGCCCGGCCCCCCCAACTTTAAAATCCCCCCCGGAAATTGGGGCCCCCCCCCCCCCCAAAAAAAATGGTCGACCTTAATTGGGCATATTGCCCGCATGTCAAGCAGCTCTCCAGTCAAAGGCATTTCAGAGGCTGGGTCCTAGGCCGTGCTTAAAATATCTACTTAAGACTTCTCACCCACCCCTCCCCTAATTTTTACACGGGGTAAAAATGTGAAAAATTAGACAATTTTTCACAAAATTCGCATTTGAGTCACACTCGTTTCGAAAGCGAGCAAATATCTAAAATCTTAAACATGCATCTGAAACGCCAATGACTGTCCTATGCTTCCTGAAACTTTGGAGCAGATCTGTCCACCCAACTCTGAGATTACGAATCTAGAGTGGGAGCACCCTGAAAACCATGGCTTTTTAACGAAATGTTACTGGTGGGCCACGCAGGAAAAATGCAAGTTAACCTATGTCACAATCGCCGGAGAGAGTTGCCATAGGGACGCATTGGTCTATAGGCGTTTACTGTGTAGCAGAACAGTCTGCGCTACGAAATTCATTAAACTTAATTTAAAAAATAATTTAATTCCCTTCGCTATAGGTCTAGAAACTAGGCCTGAAGCGAAGGCAATTAAACTATTTTTTAGAAATTAGTTTTAGTTAACAGAGACTGAAACACAAACAATATTTGATATTTTGTTCTAGTGAAACACTCAAGTAAACGTGCCAAGGCCCAAGAGTACAAAATGAAATACTATTTGCAGTCAATGACACTGCAGTGAATTAACTGTAAATAACTGTAAGTTAACTTTTCAAGTAGGCCTACCGCACCGAAGATGCATATACCGTACATACATTCAATAGCGCCGCATCACTTACTTCAATTAGAGTAGACAGACTAAACGGAAGATATACATAAATCGAAATGTCGGCCGTCTTAATGGCCGCCTCATGCTTTTGTGACTCGCCTAGCTGTGAATAGCAAAAGTATTGATTATCTTTGCAAGCCTCATTTCGCTCACACACCCGATATCAAAACGACCCCCCCCCCTGAGAAAAATTTAACAGCAAACTCTCGGTTTCTGTAAAAGTCTGTGGGCTCTCTGTATCTTCGGTCTTTCTTCTTCTAAAACTCAGCCACTGCTGGTCGGGGATCGAATTTTGAAATGCTCTCTTTCTCCATTGAGTGCTACAAGCAAGCGTGCGTTGACTGTTTCTTCTACCATGCAAGATCGCCTGTCTTGAACAATCGTGTTGTGATACGATACCATTTTTTTCAACTTGCATGCTGTGCGGCGAAAGCATTGCAATTGCTGCCAATGTCTTCTGGGCCGTTTTTGCAGATCGCGTGGCACTGAGAAGTTTTCAAAGTGTGTTTGAAGGCGTCGCACCAGTGTCACTTCCAGCTGGTAGTGCATTTTCAAGTACATCTTGTATTTGCGACCATGACTCACACACCTCTTCGGCAAATGTGCCAATATCTTCAGGAAAGAGATGAAACAGCAAAACTTTACCCTTCTCTATGAATGCTACATTCGTTTTCCTTGTCAAAATGGATTTCATACAGCTCGTGGCTCTTTGCTGTTCCACGTCCAAGCGTTCAGGTAGGAAGTCTCTACACTCGGCGGATTGTTTGCCGGTCTCGGCGCATTGTTGAAACGTAATAGGCCTACGTATCTGTGTGAAGTTGTTCTGAGCTGTGTTTCATTATCGCCCTTGGGGTCTGAAACGGCTACAGTAGCTGCCTTCTGTTCCCGCTTTCCGGGGAAAGGATTTTCTGTAGACTGAGACAGTATTAACTCGAAGTAGGGAAGTAGGATGGATTCGCGGTAAAAGTAGGAATTTTTACGCTTACAACCATGACACCGTGACATAGTAGACATTCACCATTATGTTAGAAAGAACTGCTTCGTCAAAAAGGACACTTTCACTGGTGGGCCACTTTGGCTTTGACTAATGGGCCAAATCTGAGGGCTTTGGCCCACTACTTTCTATGTTAAAAAGGCCTGCTAAAACGCGAACTTTGCTAAATCGACAATAACTCAGCCGTGCGTCGGCCTATTGTGCTAAAATTATAGGTGCTAATACTGTGGCGCCGCGGAAGCTGGTAGGCTGTTGAATTGTCACAGTCTACTTCCGGTCAAATTCAACATAGCGGAGGCCGCCCAAATTTTTAATATTTGTATTCCTTATATCCCCGGAAAGGCTGAAGCTAGATACTTCAAATTTGGTGCGCGCATCGACTATGAGGAGTAATTTTGAAAACATGCAAAAACAGGATCAAAGGGGACGTGACCCAGTTTACCCGGCCTACATTTAAAAATTTACGGACCCCGGTAAATATCTCTCAAATGGCGAAAGCTATAGGGTTACAATTTAGCAACTAGAAAAACTGTAAGGAGTGGTAGATAAGCAGCACAAAAGTACGTCAAAAGGGGTCATAATCTAGGTCATCTTGACTACATTTGAATTTTGGAATTTCGTCTATGCTTCCGGAATGGCGACAGCTACAGACTTCACATTTGGTGTGAACATTGCTTACATAGACTACTATCCACAGTGCAAAACTAGGTCACAGGGGTCGAGAACTAGGTCACGTGGCTACATTTTAAATTTGCAGACGCTGTGAATAAATTTGAAACGGCTTAAGCTATAGGCTTCAAATTTAGCATGTGGATAGATTGTAAAAAAGTAGAAAATACGCGTTACAAAAATAGGCCAAAAGGGACATAATCTAGGTCACGCAACTTTTAAATTTCGCAAATTTTTCTATATCTCTGCAACGGCTGAAGCTAGAGACTTCAAATATGGTGCGCATGCTTTTTACGAAGACTACTATGTACAGATGCAAAACTAGGTCAGAGGGGCGTGACCTACAGGGTAGCCCAAAAAATTTGCACATTTTCATTTGTTTGATTTTTAACTGATATAGCTTTGTGAAATCTCAACCAAATTTATAATTTTTGGCTGAGAGGAGGACATATTCAACATTGCTTGTAAAATGATCAGTACAAATCTATGTGATTGACACTATTTAGTTGTTTGCCACCATAATCCATGAGCAAATTTCATCTCGAGACAGCACAGAAAACGGACAATATTATTCCTACAAGGTAGTGTAGAAACGCGCAATGGGTGCTGTGGACAGTGGGCCTATATGCATTGTTTTATTGGGAATCTATTCAGGTGTAAGTCTGCCAAAAAAATTATAAAATTCGGTTGAGATTTCACAAAGCTATATCAATTTAACATCAAGCAAATGGAAATGTGTAGATTTTTTTGGCCACCCTATAAGTCATGTGACCTGACTTTCAATTAAACGAGATCCATCACGAGCTAAGTTAGTAATATTATGGTGTAGTGAGTCAAGCTTCACTGTGCATCATAGCGCAAGAGGACGTGCCTGTGCTGATGGCACATGGTTATGTTGATTTGTTAGCGTCTTTAGGCGGTGGAGTCCGTGTCGCCGTCTGCAGTAGACAATATTGTTGCTAGGTGTCGTGTTGCTGCGTACTGCGATTTGGGATGGCGGATGTTTTGGGGCGCCCCGAACCGGCGGCTATACGTGGCAATACATTTTAATTGCCATATTTTTTAGTTTTTATCACATACGGTACGATTTTTAAGTATATCTTTTGTAATTTATAACAAATTTGGACACGTGACTACACAAGATAGTGCAGCAACATAATCACGGTATAGTGGGAAACGCTGCAAGTTTCTTGTAACAAATTACATTCGTTTTCCAGCAGTAAAAAATTCTAAAAATCGGTAGAGGTTTGACAAAGTTATGGCCGACAACACGCGGGAAACACGCGGAACGTTTTTGAGACGCATGTGCTGCAAGTTTGCAACGAATAATGAAATTATCACAGATTTATGTGAAATTATTCGATACTCGACTAACGTTGTGGATAGAGTCCCGGCATAATCGGTAGCAGAAGATGGAGAAATAAAATCCCGGCAGCCGGTATTCTACATATTCTATTCTAGTATTTTTCAGCCCTTTCCATAGCGGCAGACAGTAACGCATCAACGCCGGACTAAAATGCCAACAGCCGGGATTATATCTAATGTCTCATTACTACTAGGACTTAACTAATTAACTATTCCAAACGTGGTTCTACACTGGCCATTTTATATTCGGTCAGTACTCGGTATTGCCGGTCAAAGTCAATCTCGTAAATAACTAATAAGTATCATCATGGGAGAGGCCGCCGCGTCTGTATGTATGTCCAAGTGGGACATACACAAATTGCTATTTTGCAAAAAATTGTGAAGACACAGATAGGAAAACAGTAACCACATCATTGCTATTTGCTGGTGAGCTTGCATGAGTGACCTACAATGTATAGCTCTTATATTATACACCGATGTTTGCAGTCGGCAGTGGCGATCTGGCTCGTACATCGCAGGCCGGCGGTGGTGACGTGAAATATATTCTACGACGTACGGCGACGACTCCATGTGTGGATCGCCGGCGCATGACGACTAGATTCCTAGTCAGCGCGCGTAGTCGTATCCGCAATCAACTGCTGTCTGCTACGCTCGTCGACCTCACGTTTGGCGCCTTTGAGTCATATGTCAACTGCTGCGATATTGCTTGGCGCTAGAAGTGTGAGGTTAAAAATGAATAGTATTTTTATTCGCTAAAAGTAACAAGCACGAACAATTACACATAAGAAAGGGATTTCACAGTTTACCTGCACACCCACGCGTTTAATCACGAATTGAATGAGTGAGTAAACAGTCTGTCCAGGACCACCATACGTGACGGGTATCACATTTGATAGCCGTTTAAACCAGAACAGAAATAGTAACATGAATAGAAACTTCTTGTAGAACCTAAACTATAGTGGCGAGCATGGGAATGGGGTTTCCCATGGAAACGGGAATATGCTCAAATTGGGAATGGGACTTCTGTGAACACTATAATTAGACTGCGATGTCAGGTGTGCAGAACTAAAAGCCGAAAACAGTTAAGAAGGAAATGATCGGGAAAAGAGATAAGTTTTGAGGCGGTTTCGAAAAACAGTCAACTTTGAAGCTGAGGTGTCGTCGGGCGGCAGACTGTTCCCATTATGCGTTTGCCGCGCACGGCGCGCAGGCCGTCACAGACGCACAAACGCAAGGACAGACGGCACAGCTCGATCAGTATACGTCTTCCGCCTATAAAGTAGAGCATCAGCAGTCTATAAGATTTTCCTGAAAATCGATTTAGTAGCTACGTCCAAGATCGGTAAAGACACAGATAGACAGAGAGACAATTGGAAACGCACGGTCACCAACAGTGGACAGTCGTGTACGTCGGATCACTAGCTGCTAGGATGACGAATAGTAGGCCCTATAGGGGACGGCTGGTGGAGATGACTGTGGGAATTTTTCATGCGACACTTAAGTTCTTTAGGTGTACTTTTTACCCGGCAGCGATCGGCCGTCTGGTCTGGAGCTGGTGACTAAAAAAGTTTAGAGGTAAAATGTATAGCCTCTGGCAACTGAGCTGCCGGCGGCTAAGTAAGATTTCTGGCGAGTTAAATAGGGAAAACATATTAGCCTACTCGTTGGCCTCATATGGCAATCCGACGTTAATTGTTACATTTTCTGGGCAATCATATTGACCCGCATTATTCAGAAATTCGACTACATGTTGTTAATGTTATTAGCGCGAAGCTTGTAGGTTTACTCACTGCTCCATGCTAACGACCTTTTCGTTCATATTACATTTTGTGTTTCGAAGATGTCATCTGTACATTGTGTTGATGTTCTATGCACTTCGGTACTGTCAATGCCAATTGATTTCTGCTTTCATGCACTTGCTATTTCCAATTTTCTCCTCCCCAGAGGTCCACATGCAGGACAGAGCAATACAGCAGCTTAATATAGATCTCCACATAAATTATAACCGTAGCCTTGTCGCGTTCACTTCAGCGTCCTGCCGTCTGCGACTGGAATTCAAATGATCTCATTAAGGAAGATATACAGAACTAGCCTATAGTGTTATCCTAACAGGACACGATATGCGGTCGCTTCGATAAGAACACTTTAGCTTTTATGATCGTGGATGTTAGTTGCCTGAAAATGTAATGCATTCGGCTATCTGCGTCAAAATGAGACTGTTGAAAAAGAGTTTTATGTGGAAATTCCGGCTTTTCGTTTCAACAGATAAACAGCAGACAACAGTCGCACAAATGTGTACCGTGTATATACGCTTATTCTGAATTATGTTTACGTTTAACGAGTACTGTTGCAAAACAGCATTCATTAGACGATTTAAGTGCAAAATTTCTAATCTATTTTTCACTTTCTCGATCTTTGCTGTCGAATTCAAAAATACACTCTCGCTTCTGCCCTCGCTAACTGCCAATGTCGCATGACTGAATCCGGTCAGCAATCTCCATTTATAGTTCACGTTATGACCGAACTTTTCGTGAGTTCATGACTCACGACATTTTATCTACGACGTTTCACTAAAAAATGGCGCATCTACTTTTACGGAGAGGGTTTATTCGTACAACCGCGGAACAGCGTGGATGGCAGTGATGATGATGTGATGACGGTGACACCACCGCACCACCTCGATGCATTTTTCGACAAATAACAAATACGAAACGAATGTACTAGACTATAGAGCAAATGCGACAGCTTAATTAGTAACAAGAGACAAACAGCGTGAGAAAACTGATACTATTGGGCATCATTGCGCCACGCATTACGAAGCAGTAGGCCTACTTGTCACTCTTCTTAGTCTGCCGAGGTAGTCTACTGACTGCAACAGACTCGAGCGCTCGCGATTGTTACACTCTGTCTCTCTGTCTATCTGTGTCTTTACCGATCTTGGACGTAACTACTGAATCGATTTTCATGCAAATCTTACAGACTGCTGATGCTCAACTCCATAGGCGGAAAACGTATATTGATCGAGCTGTGCCGTCTGTCCTTGCGTTTGTGCGTCTGTGACGGCCTGCGCGGCAAACGCATAATGGGCTTGCCGTAGATTTTCCAGTTTTACAATGAATCATAAGGTAACACAAGGGCATACGATAGGCCTACCTGACGACGATGTTTGTCCATGATTATTAGGACTCGCAATAGCTGGCGTTTGGGCGTAACATGTGAGCCCCAATGCCATGACAAATTTTAAAACACGTGTCAAGTATAAATAAGCCTATATATAGGAAACTGTGAAACTGCTGTTAAAAGTACTGCTTGCAATAAGCTCAAAAATTAAGAAGAAAAACTGCGCACGTCCAGCTTGAGTGACACTGATATGAAAAGTTTACCTGTATGGACCTCAGTCTGTGTCTGGACTGTGCGTATGCATATATTCTTGCATATGCATACAGGGTGGGCCAAACAAACGGGGCCACTCTTTCCAACAGCTTGCAACTCTAGATATACTAAGATTTAAACAACTCTTGGCAGACTTCAACGACATTTCGTTCTTAATCAGAATCTGTCATTTTTAGCTATTAATTGAAGAAAATGCCGCGGCGCCATCTAGCGAATGATAATGACCATGAAAACATCCTCTGTCCATATTAAACCGTACAAAAACAAACGAACGTTTTTGCTTACTACCATGTTTGACACCAGTGATGGTAGTAATTAACTACCTCACAATGATGTCAGTCATGGTTGTTATTTGTTAAATTACCTGTGATTTTGTTATCTTTTAGAGCTTTCATCAACATAACGAAAGATGATGGCCGATCGATATTTATTACCATGCCTTTCATTCACCAGATGGCGCCACTTTATTTTGCATAATTAATGATGCAGATTATGTTGTCATGTTAAGAATTAAATGGCCTTGTCTTGTTTTTTGCCACAAATAGTGAATATCCGAGCAACACTTCTGAGGTTATTAGCTGAAACGCGTGGCCCAGTTTAATTTGGCCCACCCTGTAGTCATTGGTTCCGCCGTCTGCAACTACAAGGTGTTTCAAAAAATGAAAACACCCACGTACGTATTAAATATCTCTTAGAAAAATGAACAAATTTACACAAAAAATGTTAATTTCAAAGAATGTAGCATTGTAACTAAATAAATTCTGATTTTAGCAATTAAAAGATTAATAACATTTTTAATAAGCATTGTGTGGTATCGTTGACGTAATTCAGACGTCATGGCAGTGCCATGATCAGCTGATCATTGACTTCGCCACTGCGCAGGGGATTCAGATTTCAGGGCATATTTTACAGAGAAATAAGGACATTTCGAGCACAAACGTTGACAATTTCTATTGGTCTCTGGATGTTACTTTAGTGTACTGTTGTGTAATTTACTTTGATTTTATTTATTATAACAAAATTTTTTTTTCGGGTAATTGCGTTACGAAATGCATGAGTATTCATGCGATATTTATCATTATTAGCACTTGATAATTAAACTGTAGTAAAATTTAGTTTTTAGCATTTCTTTTAAAACTTTGTTATGGTTTTAATCAGTAATTCAAGAGCTACAACCCTGCCAAATTTCGTTTTGGTCCATTTACAATTTACTGTGATATGATGCCAAATCAACGTGGGTGTTTTTTGAAACACAGTGTAGAATGATGAAATGGTCGTATTTAGCAAGATGCTACCCCGATAAGGCCATTTGTAGAGTTACGTAGCACTACTCGGTTTAGTTCAACTTGTCGTGAATGTTTTAATTATACGAGCAGTATTGCATGCTGCTGCAAATTAGCGCATAGCCTGGTAATTATTGTTTTCAGTGCCCCGTACAAAATTGTAGCCTACTTACTAAATTACTCACTGTCGTGTGTCATTTATCTCCTCCGACGAAATACTTTTCATCTCTGACTGTTGTTGTTGCTGCTGCTGCTGCTGCTGCTGAAAGCGGATAAATGCATCTGGCACACGCGTGGGTCTAGGTCAGTCTGGTGTATAGAGTGAGACTTGGTACGGCGTCGCTCACTAGCCAGCATCAGACGCTCGTCGTTAATATCATCATTCATTTGTCAGACAGCGGTGTTATCGCTGGTCAATTGCAACGATTTACTGTAAGTAGTGAACGTGACTCGTTGATTTAGAATTCATCCCGTTAAACACGCTTCAATACTTACGATATGATGAAGCAAAAATTAGTTTTATACTATTATCGTTCGTTGTATAGTCAAGTTACTTTATACAGTAGGGAATCAGTACATGCAGGTGACGTTTATCGTAAACTTAGTAGAATGATTCCATGACTTTCAAATCAGACCTGCGTTGGATGCAGACAGAGCCGGCAATATTGCCTGTCAGGACCTGGGTAGGTTCTCATTTTGCTTCTTTATTTTTACTTTTATCGCGCTTTTATCTGTTTTATATCCCTATTCTTCCTTTCTTTGCCTGCTTGTTTCGTTCCCTGTCGTCCATTGCCCCCATTTTCTTGAATTCCTTGATGCAGTTATAGAAGAACGATGTCGGCACAGGGTGAATGTAATTTTAGGGAAATAAACTAGTGATCATACTAAGTTTGCATGTGATTCAATTATGGCTGTATTTCACCATTTATTGCGTTTACAGTGGTAGATGTGCTGCAGAAAATTGCAGACGGAAATGACAACAATAATGAGTTGATAAATTGGTCTGTGACAAATCAGAAAAAGTTAATTGACATATTAAAGACATATTTGTTCAGCCATACTTAAGGAAAGGGGTTACCAACAATATGTCGTCTGGAAGAATGCAAATCCCGGCTGCTTGATGGAGGTGTACAATAAGTGACTGTCGACACTTTTGCTGCTACAATGTAATTGGTGGGCAGACGTACTCAGGTTGAGGCCAGTACATGTATGAGTTTGACTACTTAAAACCAATGCAGGATGATCATGCTGTATCATGAGCCTATATTGAGCTGTCTATCAAACGATACTTCTTGATGACAGACGCACGTGTGTGAACAACATGTCCAGAGACGATTACCACGACAGTGGCACTGCTGTGAGCCAGTCGAACAGTCGAGATCTCGTGGCTTCGAATGCGACGACCTAACCAGTTTAGAGGCTTTAGAGCGACGGATCGACTCATAAAGCAGACAACAGGAAGCAGACGTCCGTCGCGCAGCTGGAGTATCATACTATCATAGGCCTACCTGCATCGACTAATATAAGCCATCTCATGCACGGCGAAGCGATGACGTCAGTGGCATCCTCTAATGCGCTGCAGCATCCCTCGTTCTGCATTCGTTTGATATTCATTGCAGATTATGAGCACACACTGGGGTCGCAGAACATCGTTGTAATGACGACTGTTTTCGGGCTTGTAAAAACCTTTTATAACCAGGCCGACTGTGTGCCGTCGAATGTGAGTCAGATAGATCTGTCAGAACGACCGCAAGCTTATGAACATTTACATGTAAACTAAAATATTATTTCTTCAAAATTTACAACAAATACATTTTTGTGCGTATCAGCGAGGATCTGTCCTCGGGTTTATAGCCATATCTGCATTTAGCCTACACATAAACGTGTAGGCCTTTTAAGACTTTAACATCAGCCACATTTCACTGCATCACGTATTTATTGCCATGATTTTTTTGTAAATTTTGTTTTCCGTACATCGTATTTCATGCTGTTTTTACACGTTATTCAGCCTATGGCTGCAAACATTAGTAAATTCTTGTCGATTGTTTTGTCAGTTTTGAATATTTTTAATGGTAATATGTTAAAAGATGCGATTTCGTGTACGTGCAGTGAATTACAAGACGGGGCGCGTGTGATGAACGATGGAGTCAATTGACTACGTCGTGACGACGACCTCTTGGTTTCTGCTGCTGCCGCCACAGACTGACAACGTCACTGGTTGGAACGAGACAACGAGCGGCGGCGGCATCGGCGGTGGTAGTGCCAGTGGTGGCGGTGGTCGTCGGACCTTCCCCGACGACGGTCACACGCGAATACTTCTCTACGCCATCATCTTTCTGCTCGCGATTACCGGCAACGCGCTGGTTATCGCGACATTGGCGCACGACCGGCGCATGAGGACGGTGACCAATCTCTTTCTGCTGAACCTGGCCGTCAGCGACTTACTGCTCGCTGTGCTCTGTATGCCGTTCACTCTCATTCCGACACTTCTTAAGAACTTCATCTTCGGCAAAGCCATGTGCACTCTGATCCGCTACATGCAAGGTGAGATCAACGATAAGATGTGATTAGCCGTCACAGGCAACGGTTGGCTACTAAACTACGTCTGTTAAAGAATAGCTGCTGCTAAGGCTGGTAGTTCGTTTATTAACTACATTCACCAGATGACGCCATTCTGCAGCAGCGCGCCATAGCTGTAGCCTGACAGGACGGATTAGCAGCAGACAGCTGCGGACGGACGGACGCACGAGTAAATACCCTGTCCTCAAGTACGTCTGCTTAAGTATTAAGAACTTTCATTCACTTACAGTGTACATTTATTCGCTAAGTGGCGTGAGCCTTAAAACGTTTGAATGTAAAAGAGATCGAAGAAAATTTTCTTAATACAAATAGGAGCTGTGAAATTTTCATTAACAATCGATTTAGTAACTAAGTCACTGAAGCCTGGTCAAAGCAGACAGACAGACTGCAGATAGATAGACGCATCTCCGACGGCTTAAGTCCTCTGAGACCAATGATGGAAATACAGAGCGTGCTGTAGATGATGTGATTAGCCGTCTTGAGGCCAATCACAAGTGTGTGTGTGTGTGTGAGAAACAGATAGGACTGCATAGCCTTAGTCTACGTATGCAAATGCTATTTATCCAGGCCTCATGCCTTAGTACAGGGTGGGCCAAAAAATTGACCAATTTTTACTGTGAATAACTTTAACTACAGATGTACAGATCTAATGGTATCATTGTTTGCAGGAAAACAGCTGTTTGTGACTCCGTAATTTTAATTGAGTCTTGTTTATTAAGTATTCTTTGCAAGCTCAATGACGTCGCGAGATCCAATTTCTGTTTGACGCCGACAGCTGAAAGAGACTTCTGTTTGTGAGCGTCTAAAATTGCTAAGTAACGAAATCTCGATCATATCTGATTTGCGGCCAAAAATGTTCAGCACCCAGAAAAGTCCCAGATACCTGCAAATTTTGAGAATGGTCTTGTGTATACAAAATGAGTGCAAGAAGAGTGTGACAGACAAACGATTGTTAAAGAGCAAAAAGCATTTTTCACAAAGCAGGATGGTATCAGTTGCTATATCAAAACTTGGAAAATGTCAGTCGTTTTCATGCATCAATGAGCAAAAATAAACACTGTATTCGGGGAAATCCGTCGCATTGTGAGTGATGATGTGCCTGTTATTATTGTGAAGATGTCCTTAAAGTAATTACTGCCAGTAAATCCCTTGGAATGTTTACATGACTGGTCTATATATCAATTTACAGTCACGAAGGCAGACCAATGTTGTTTATTTTGACTTTAAAAAGGCGTTTGATTCTGTTTCCCAGCCAAAATTACTAATAAAGCTCAAGGCCTATGGTATAGCTGGTAACCTATTTGAATGGATATCTGATTTTTTGCATAACAGATTCCAGTGTGTCAAATTAGGAAATAGTTACTCTCCATTAGCCCCAGTTATAAGTGAAGTTCCACAAGGAAGTGTCTTGGGGCCCACCTTATTTCTGCTATTTATTAACGATTTGAGGGACATTTTTAGTCACCTCAGTGTCTCATTCAAACTTTTTGCTGATGACATAAAATTGTATTCTTGCTTATGATATAACATGTGCCGATGATTTGTGCATTGCTATCAAGCAACTCTGTGACTAGGGTACTGTTTGGCAACTGAACATTGCTCTTGAAAAATGTTTCACGTGTTGTATTACCAGCAACAGAATGAGTACTACTGTTTCACAACATAGGTACATGATAATTGATAAAGTCTTGGATACTGTTGAAACCGTTAGAGATCTTGGTGTTA
>Ga0126335_1001577_pt1 | contig 12920 bp, 7 predicted proteins | sample OlaspJWI45metaG_FD_108409 | JGI IMG/M metagenome (GOLD analysis project Ga0126335, IMG submission 108409) | Marine gutless worms symbiont microbial communities from Oahu, Hawaii - Olavius sp. 1 OAHU.JWI-45 metaG | ecosystem: Host-associated > Annelida > Digestive system > Unclassified | place...
GTATTACTAGTACTTAATTACTTAATTATAGAAAGTTGCTAATATGAATTTTAGTTCACTTTTGAAGGAATTAAGAGAAGCAATTATCTTTAGATTATTAGGAAGTTGGTTAGTTGGTTAGGTACTTCGGACCTAGGACCGAAGTGACTGAGGACCGAAGTGACCAAGGACCGAAGTGGATGTAGAGCACCTCAACGATACTGAAGTGAAGTCGAGTGCTCTGGAGATAACAGGACTGAATGTACGTAATCAACTGACTGCTAAGAGCTTTGGAAATCAAACTCTACAATTTAAGATTCATCGAGGGTAAACATAAAGTTTCCCCTTATACGGTTAATAAGTGATTTTAATGTCGTTTTCAAGTCAAGTTCAAACTTGACTTCGAAACCTGAATGCCACCATCAAACTCGCACAATTTCCCGAACGGTTTGTACATAAAGTGTTAAATGTGCTGTACTACGGTACACAGTAATAGTCACCAACACTACCTTCGGAGGTTTTGGCATTTTATAACGCTCTAGCCCTCATACTCCGTGTTTTATTTCATCGAATAATTCATTTTCAACACAATTATACGGTTATTTTTTCCTAACCGACTTCAGGGTCAAACTGTAATGCATCGAATATGTAATGACCTATCGTCATAGTCGTCTTCAGCAAGGTCCATAGAGTGGGTCTTCAGCACTCTTAAAGCGGTGCTGTCCATTGTACTGTGACTGACTGCTGTCCAACCTTTTTGGTGATGCGGGCCACTTTTGTATCTGCGACAAGACGGCAGGCCACAACCGTCGCGCAGCATGTTGTAAGCTATATTGGTGAATGAAAAATTGCAATTCTATGCTGATTTTCTGAAATCACATAGTCTACCACACGTAAGTGCAATTCCTAGGCACTGGTCCTCCAGTACAAACTGTTTCGTTAGAATATTGTGTGATTTTTCGCCATAGTGTGGCATCTTATCTATTCTGTTTCGAGTGTATGTTTATGATTTGTAGTGTGTTTGATTATGTTTTTTATCTCCTTTATGATTTTAAACATTTAGCCCGTTTGTGGTTGTAGTTGTAGTTGTAGTGTGTTGTGTGTGTTTGATTGTGCTTTATGGGGCTAGCTGCCTGAATTAAAATGAAATGAACTGAAAATTAAATAGTTATAAAAAGCATTCAGTCGTGAAGATTGATACGTCAAACGTCGTTTAAGCTTAGTTTTAGTGGTGGTGATCAACCACAATCGCCATCAGTTTCGATTAGGGCTGTCGATTCAACGCATTAACAAACGTGCTAAAGAAAATCGATTTTAACAGTATAGCTTTCAACAGTTATGGAAGTTGGAAATTGTATAAAATCAGACTTCTGCAATCTGCACTAGCACATAATCTTACTCTAACTTTCATTCACCAGATGGCGTTACTTTATTTTGCCTAATTAATGTATGCAGCTGTTGTCATGTTAAGAATTAAGTGGGCTTGTCTTCTGTCAAAAATAGTGAAGATCCGATGAGCAGCACTTTTGAAGTTATTAGCTGAAATGCGTTCCCCGGTTTAATTTGGCCCACCCTCTATAATGTCTGTCACAGGAACTTGTGACGTGCACCGACGAGCCATGTGTAGAGTCAAACTGTTCTAGAGCGCTGCATCTGCATCTCGAAACAGACACAGGGCGACAAGTGAAGATACACAGAATGCATGCATCGTACTCATACAGACTGAGCTCCGTGTCTGTGGATCTTCGAGTGATGCAAGAAAAGTGCAAAATTTAAATTCAAGCCAAAGTTTACTCCAAGAGAAGTGAGTAAAGTATTTTTGCTGGCCTTGCGCTGGCCACACAGAATACCTCCTCGCGTAGAATGCGGGGGCCGCGGGTTGGATAGCACTGTTACTTCAAAGCATAGCAGAGCAAATGAATTTTAGTCGAAGGCGCAGGCCGTAGTCTACGCCCTCCACATTACATAGAACATTATTTGTACAAACTGTACATTATCAATCTAAATTATTAATGAAACTTCTATTTCCTATTCCAGTTAATTCAGTCTTGTATTTATAAATAAGATCTTGATTGCTCCAGAACTTGTCTAGCTTATTCTTAAAGGAGTCAGTACGTAGTACTAGCAGAGATGACAGGTTCTGGCAAAAACAAACTGTTCCAAGTATTTATTATTCGTGTACATAAGAAATATTTCTTTAGATCATAATGACATTTATGGTTGACTAGCTTCAGACTGTGCCCCCTGGTTCTACAATCTTGATGTTTTTCAAAACTGAAAGTAACATTCTTTTAAAACTTCCTTGGTAACATTAGTGTCATATTTACCTGTTAATATTTTAAAAACTTCAATTATATCACCTTGGTTTAATACTTTTGTAAAAAGCATTCCATTGGTTGCAGCTTTCGTCAGCGATTTTGAGGATATATTATTTACCTCTATACTTTATTATTGGTTTTTGTTAGCTTTTGCGGCCATAATAAACTGAATATGTGCGTCTTTTTCTTACTTACTTACTCATCGAATGGTAGAATGGGAATATTTATTCATTACCTGGATCGTTGCCGTTTTGTTGTGTTGATTTATTAGAAAATGTTGCCGTGAGATGATTACCGTAGGTGTATTAATTACTGATGCTTTTGAATTAGAAAGACGCTTGTTAGAGCTCAAAGCGGAGTGCGTCGTGATATGCTTATTTCATCATGAGCCACTTAGTCATGCACCACCATAATATCAAGGAAGGCGAGTTATAAAATTCGAAAGTGCAAAGACTTTGTCAGAACAAATCAGTTTTTACAATTACATGTTGGTAAAGGTGTCCAATACGTCCGGTGCTGTAAATGGCCATTTTCGCGACTTACAAACGGTAGCAAATGATGTTAGAAAGGCAGAAAAGACTTAATTTCCTACCGGAAATGCAATCCAAACTCACTACTAACTGCGAACTCTAGCGGGACCGAGTATAAAACATGGGGTTATGGGTGGGTACATTCATAAAAACAAGGAAAACGCACAGAAATTCATCTAAAGAGCTGTATAAGCAGCATACGTAACGGTGGCGCCACCTAGCAAGTTAACAAGAACTATTTTAGCGAAAATTTTGATGGAGATGACGTTGAAGAAGGACAACAAATTCGTTGGGAAAAGCCACAAAAATTCATCCATACACTGAATAAACAGCAAACAGAACAGTGCCGCCACCTAGCGAATTTGTCTGAGCTACTTTTAGTGAAAAATTTTATGAAGAAGGTGAAGATGTTGAAGAAGGACGAAAATTTCAAGGAAAAAATGCACGGAAATTCGTCCATAAACTGAATAAGCAGCAAACAGGAGGATGTATCAAATTCAGCTAAACTATTTTTGTGGAAAGATTTATGATTACAACAATTTTTTATTGAAACTATGTTAACAAAACTAGGACAAATCACGATGAAAAACACTTGAAAATTTGTCCCATTAACTGTATAAGCAGCAAATAGAATGTGGAAAAATATCGGAATAAGTCAGAGTTGTCGCACTTAGTAGTAATTGCGGAATGCATTCCTGGTAGCAAATGAAGTCCTTTTTGTCTTTGTAACATTGTTTACTATCATTTGTTAGTTGCAAAATTAAATGTAGTCTATACTAAAATGCAGCAAACAACAGCAAAGCACACTTACCTATCTAGACAATAATGAAAGAAAACCACGTGCTCGCAAGTCCGACTACTGGTACTCGAAATATGCCAACTGCACACACGCAAGGCCTTCGCCGTCAATGACAGGCTTGCAGCTAACCATCGGTTCGACATTTGACGTAGGCCACATCGACGTAGGATCTGCTTCAAACTTCAAATGTTCACAATTCAGCTGAATGGTAGTCTGAGGTAGGCAAAGTTGATGTAGCAGCTGAGCTGTGACTTTAAGTCGTTATTGCTAATTATAAATCATTTTTTTACTAATACAAAGTTGCTGTCACTGAAGATATATTTGGTTCAAATATTGTCATATTGATCAGATTGAAAAACAGAATGTAACCACGGCACAATAACTCACTTGACATGTAACAGTAAAGTTGGCACATCGACTCACTCAGTAGTGTTTGTAAATACATGGTGCTTGTTTGATGACTTAACAGAATGTGCTTCAAAAATAATTTTTCAAAGTACAAGTGACACAAGAAGTGTGTCGCTGCTTACAACAGATAATAATATGGCAATACAGGTACATCAACTCAACACTTAATAAAATGTTCGCAGCAGACTTAATACACGCAGCATGTGTGGAGCTTGATGCAAATGCAAGTTTGAACGTGCCACATCAGAACTCAGATTAGAGTCAAAATTTCTGCTTTCCGGTAAATTATTTTTTCATATTTATGTCTTTAGTGATATTTCCTGTCATTTGTAAGTCGTAAAAATTGTACTTTCTAGGTCCAGACATATTGAACACCTTTGCCTTACATGTTTACTGTTGACTAGGATCAGTTTGTTTTTGGATTGTTTTGTGCATTGTATGTATTTTTGTGGTGTTGAAAGTTTGGTTGTCTCTACCAGTGACATTGCAGTTGATTGCCTGTGAAGACCTGTCTGTAAAGTGAGCTACCTGTTGTTCGTTTTTTGCTTATTGCATTTTACATGTCCCACCTTATAATAGAGTGTCGCAGTCAACTCATCCCCAGGTCTACTTTGCACCTTAACCTACACTAGGGTTAGGTTTGCCGTGCGGTCGAGTTGACTGTAAATCATAATAGGTCTGTTTGCACATCTGTTAAAGAGCTTATAGCTGGAATGGTAGAGAGTCATAACTTGTCTAGAATGGACTTTAAATGAGACTTAGTATGTTAGATTGTTTGCTGTGTCTGTTGTAGAATGCATCATATAAAGCATGCTGATTTAAGTTGCGGGCACGACAATTATTGGACCAATAAGTGCTAAGTGTCATGTTTCCACACCGTCCTCAGTCTGCAGAGATGCTACGACGAATATTAGTCGAGTCCAGTATCAAACAGGAAGGAGATCAAACATCGGAACGCACGGTACTGGATCGGCAACAGGCTGCAAATGTAGATGGCCCAGTCGACGAGGTCTCTGCAGCTGGTCGTATCACAGTTGGTGGTTATTCATGGAACAATGTTATGCTGAGTATGGCAGCTGCGTTTAGGCATCATGACAGCATGTTGACTGGGCCATCAGCTTTGGGCATGGACTCTGACAGTGAGGTCACACATGAACTGGCTTTGTCACCACATGATCTAGAAGAGGATGTCCACGATGAAGCTAACCAGAATGAAATGCTCGGTCTGAACATTGACCATGACAGTTCCAGTAATTATTTACTTGCTAATTTTCATAGATTATAACTTTTTGTAAGTTTGGTTCGTTACGTGTTGCTGTTAACACTACATTTTGCAGTTCGTGTCTAATACTGTTAGCAGTTGTACAGTGTGCATCAATAGTACATTTTCTCAATAGCCAAACTGAATTTTTATCTTGTAGTTGTACTGGTAGTCGGCTGATGTGATATAATTTTTGAAGATCCTCAAATTTTACTTCAGTCTACAGGATTTGCTGTGCTGTGGAGTCGCTGTGATAGTTTTCAGAGTTCAAACTGTGCTGTGCACAGTTTGAACTCTGAAAACTTTGAACTCTGTGCACTATATTATGGTTGGTCTGTTAGGCGTGATATGCTGTAGTTAAATTGTTTATTGTGGTTTTGATATCATTTGAAATATGTAGCTCGAATGCTCGATGGATGCTTGTGGCAGATTCGTGCTTAAATGAGAGCTCAAGTTCAGTAGTTGCTGCTTTAACGGACCATTCTGGTTCATCAACTACATCGGAGCAACATATGCTGTCACATCAGCCAAAGAAAAAGGGCCGGCCAGCAAAATTTAGCCCAGTCACAGTGGGACTACATTCTGGCATTGAGTGTCCAGTCTGCTATAAACTGTTTAACAATTCCAGCGCATTGGCGAAGCACAAGTTGACTCACAGTGCTGAGAGAAAATATGCTTGTCGTCTTTGTGGGAAAACTTTCAAGCGCCAGGACCATCTGTGAGTTTTAGCATTATTTTTTCTTGTTGGACTGATTTTGTATATTTTCCCCAGTTTTTGTCTGTCATCATTGAGGTGTTTGTTGTTGGTAGCTTTCTTACCTTCACACCAGCTATGCTGCGAGCAGGTATTGTTGTTGGCGGCAGCTGTCTGTCTGTTTGTCTGTGCATCTGTCCGCGCAAAATCTCGACAACTACTGCTCGGAAGTCAATATAACTTAGTAAGAGTACTGCAATATGTCTTGTGGTAAATGTTAGAAGTGGTTAGAAGTTGGTGACATTTGACCTTTGACCTTGAGAGCTATTTTTGTATTTTTCTAATTCAGGCTATACCTTTCAAGTAGCTTTACCTAGCCACTTCACTTTCAATACGGAGATACAACTTCAGAATAGAGAGGTCGTGGTTCCGTTTCAAGGTCATACGTCCAAGGTCAAGGTCACGGCAACGAAAAAGCGGTGGCGTGCAACTCAAAAACTACTGGTTGGAAATTGCTGGGGCTTGATTGGATTATCTGTTACGATAACGCTCGAAGTAATTTGGAGCTTTTGACACTTTGGCCTTGACCTTCGATGTTGACAAATTTTGAATTTCTTCAATTCAAGCATTTTTATTTCCCATGTGAAGGTACATGTTTAGAATATCTAGGTCACTTTCGAGTTTCAAGGTCATGGGGTTAATCTCTTATGCTCCCTTGAACACAGTTTAATTATTGTTGTAACATTGTCGAAAGTGGTGGTGAAGCATGTTGATTGATGGTGTATGCTGTATTTCACATTAGCAGTAATCATTAAAACAGTATGATGTGCATGTAATGCTCCTTATCATTTATAGTAAACTGGATAAGTCTATGAATTTTGTAGTGTAGAACTGTGAGACTAATCACCATGTAACATTCAATTTTTAGTATTTTTGTTGTAATGACTATAGTCATGTATCTGTGTGATGTAGCAATGGACACATGTTAACGCATTCGACAAAGAAGCCATTTGAATGTCCGATGCCATCATGTGGCCGCAGTTACTGTGATGCACGTTCACTGCGAAGGCACATTGATAACTATCACGCCCGACATCTCGGAGCAGTGGCAGGCTTTGCTCCAGGTGTGCCTGCAGCAGCAGCCAGTGTGGAAGGTGGAATGGTCATGGCAATGCCAGAGTTACCTAACAGTGCTGCTGAACAGTTACAGTTGAACTCAGTGAGCTCTGTATCAGACGATGATGAATCTCGTCAGCTTGCACAGCTTGCTGCCTATGAGTATGTAATTTTTGATGATTTCATTATACATGTGCTGATAAATTTGTGTGTTTTCTGTACTGTGACATTGTCTTTGTTTATTAAATTGCCGTTGCTTAGGTTTCTTGCCAAGACACAGATCATTCTGGTACAAAAGATACAAGTGAATTCGTGGAAATGCTTCAGCACAGCTGGTGAATATATGTGCATTAGTTCTGTAGTTGAGTCAATTGTCCCGAGAAAGTAATCCATGGAGTTAGTGCATATAAATTGAATTGAATGATATATAGCACACCTTATAATTGTATGCAGTTTAACACATATTTTAGTGATGGTCTGTGTCAGTAAAGTGAAGTTAGTGAGGCTTGGCTTGACTGCAGGGCCGAGTTGCCATATAGCTGCGACTTGTGTGGCCGTCGATTCAAGAATCTCCCAGCTCTAAACGGACACATGAGACTTCATGGCGGCTACTACAAGAAGGTAGAATTGCAGTATATGTCTGATGCAAGTCTTCTGTTGTTATGTATTTGATACGGTTGTTCTGGAATTCAGCTCCAGCCGAAATCGCTTTTTTCTCTAATCTGGCAACAGCCAAAATTTTGGCTGATTTCTGGATTCGGCCACATTTGAAAATAGTGCTATGTTACCTGTAAACACATCCATAGTGCTATGTTACCTGTCAACACATTTATATTTCTGATGTACAGTTCATTACAGATTATGGACAATTTAAAAGGAACAGGTGCCTTAATTGAGTAGTACTTCAGCTGGTTGTGATGTTTGTGATTTGGTGTGAGCAAGTCAGTAATATTGTAGCAACATGATAAATATACTTAGTAATAGTAATTGTGTTAGTTGCAAAATAAAGTCCGTGGGTGTGCTATGCCGAAGCCTTTAACAGACACAGCTCGTGACCCTGGCTGGTCCGCTATTCATTATCGTGTTTCGTACGCACGACCACGGATCTGCGACATCTGATTTTTAGATTTTGATGATCAAATCTGAATATTGCAATTATTTTAGGTTATAAATGAAATACTAAGTAGATATTTTTACCAAATGTATTACCAGTATGGAGCAGAACGGCATTAAAGTGCAGTTATTTCACACTTATTACACACATAATGACATGGCCATGACATAGCAGCCTGTTGAAATTAAAACACACATGAGAAACGAAATCTGTTTGGAAATAGGTAGCGTTGCATGTGAATTCATCAGCTTGCTTCCTTGTTTATTTACTTGAATGAAGCATAAAAACCGCCAGTGATGTGTAGGCCTAGTCAACAGACATGAGCTGGCCGAGTGAAAGAAAAACTTGTCTTATCAGATTAGCGAGAGTAGCACTGCTTCACACGCTGTTCACGTGCTTGCATTGCTTCACACCAAGTGTTGATTTGTACACATGCAAACTGTACTTCTGATGTTCATTCAGCCAATAGGAGTTCGTGAAATTAGGTGACCTGCATAGATCACGGGTTAAACTCAGGTTCAGTTGAACTCGTTCATAAATTTGTGGTGCTACCCAAGTTTGTTGAACTCAAAACTGAACTCATTCTAGCAGTTGAATGAGTTCTGTTGATCCCAAGTTTAAACTTTGATGGTGCAGTCGGCCCTTAGAAATCTGGAAAAATCTGGCTCTGTCCACATTTGGAAAAAGCAAATCATCTACATCCCTACTACGTGATGTTAGGGACAGCATTTGATACTTGAAAGATACACTTTGAAACTTGTTACATGTAACCTGCTGTATAGCGTGCAAAGTGACTAATATGTGTTTGGTTTGTATAGTCATGACATTGGTGCTTACACCCCATTAGTTAGGAAACAGACATTGTGTAGTTATTACTGCACTATAATGGATTTATTATTTTATTATGTTAATTTTTATTGAATTATTTGATGTGATTGTTGTTTTAGATAATTTCCATCAGTAGCGTACATTGCGCATAACTTGTTTATTTGTGTAGTAGAATTCTAACTTATAGTTTTGATTAGTTTAAGCCGTGTTTAAAATGTTTGGTTATTTTGCATGTGATTTTATTCATTACTAGGCGGTGCGAAGCAAGGTCTTAAATTTTACTTTTGGGCTTGCTTTTTTGACACCTGCACTTAATGTGAGAGAACGGCCGGAGGGACGCCTGTCATTTTTCTGCCATTGGTGGGGGCCCTGGCTAAACACATCAAAAAGTGGATAAAATTCTTCCCCACCCTCCCCTATTTTCACGGGGAGCAAAAAGTGCCAAATTTTTGCCCAAATTTCAATACCACTACTTCGGAGCATCGCCATTTCGAACTGGGGGACTTTTTTAATATCTAAAAATACTTGTCAAGGACCGATAATAGGCATACCTCACGGTACCAACCAGGTGGTGGTGGGTTCCCCAACTCTAAAAAAAGTTGGTGCAAAGGGTCCTAAAATGGGCTCTAAATGGTAAAATGGTAAAATTGCTATAACCCGGCCGCCAATTGTCCGATTTGGCTGAAATTTTGCATGATGACACATACCAAGGTCCCCGAATGATGTAGGAGGTTAGCATTTGAACTGGGAAGAGAATTCCGCTGCCAGGGGTGTTTTTTTTTCGAATTTTGTTTTGGGGGCATATTTCCATCGCTGATTGAGATATCGTCACCAAATTTGGTGTCTGCATAGTAAATGGGGCGCTGAAATGAGTAGAATGGTCTATGTACGTCCTTCTCGAATATTCAACATGGCGGACGGCGGCCATCTTGAATTACTTAATCGCTATAACTCGTCTGCCGATTCCGATTTCACTGAAATTTCGCATGGTGACACATATGAAGATCTCCTAAGGAGGGTCGGCATCAACGTTGGAACTGGAAGTAGAATTCTCCACCACCGATAAAAATATCTTCACCAAATTTGGTGTCTGCGTAGAGTATTGGGTGCTGTGACGTGTGGGATGGTCAATGTACGTCCTCTTCAATCCTCTTCAAATATTCAAGATGGCGGACGACAGCCATCTTGAATTACTTAAATCACTATAACTCGTCCACCAATTGTCCGATTCGGCCGAAATTTTGCATGAAGACACATACAAAGTCCCCCAAACGACATAAGGAGGTCAGCGTTAAAATCGGAAGTCGAATTCCACCGCCAGGGGGCGTTTTTCGAATGTTTTGTGGGCATGTCTCTACCGCCAATCGAGGTATTGTCGCCAAATTTGGTGTGAGCATAGAATATGGGATGTCGAAACGTGCGAAATGGTCCACGTAGAGCCTCCTTGAATATCCGAGATGGCAGATGGTGGCCATCTTGAATTAGTTAAATTGCTGTAACTCAGCCGCTGATTGTCCAATCTCGCTTAAATTTGAACCTAAAGTAGAATTTCACCGCAAGGGGGAATTTTTTCAAAGTTTGTTTTGGGGGCATATCTCCACCGCCGATCGAGATATCTTCACTGCCATAATTTTCCACCAGCAAACGTTTCCCACCCCAGCGCATACCACTGCACATCTCACCATAGCCCCCTGCTCTTCATCGGAACCTCCCTCGCCGGACGGGCGCTCTCTTCGCACGGCCTCACGTGGCAGTCCAGGTTTAATTGCCACAGTTCTGGTTGGTCTGTTGGTGGTACCCGTGTAGGATGCTTCACCTGGTGATACTGCGGGAATGCTTGGTGTGAAGTCAGATGAGAAGCAGTTGACACCAGAGTCATTGTCAGTCCCCGGCATTCAACCTCCTCCGGGCTATCCTGTGATGCAGTCAGGGTGGCCAGGCCCAGCTGAGACCCAGTGGCTTGGCCCTAGTGCCATTGTATCAATTACTCAACAGTCCGCCACTGCCGGCAATGCTTCTGCCCCGGCTGTGAGCCTCAGCCCAGGTTCTGTTTTACCAGTCAACCTCCTGCCAGCCGAACTGTCTAGCTTACTTGGAATGGCACAGGGTTCTGCAGGATTATCGTCGAGTAATTTGCCACTCAGCGTGCTGCTACCAGGAGGTTTAATAGTGTCGGCGGACAGTGGAAACGTGAAGGATCCTCTGGCCAGTTTGAGCAAGCTCAGTACTGGAGTCAGTAGTGTTGTTTCTGGTCCAAACACTAACAATAATATTGTGACAACTGAAGCTAGAAACGTGTCAGAAAATTTGAATAAACCAAGTGCTTTGGGCGTAAAAGTTGAGCCGGAAACTGGTTATTTATGTGACAGCAACAGGCATGCAAATGCTGCCGCTGAGGTGGGAAACAGACTGCCTATCTCCGTGCCTGGTGGGCTGGGTAGTGTTAATACAACAGTGAATGTACATCATCCACAGAAAGTGGCGACAGTTGGGCCGCAGTTACCACTCGTTACGGGAATTCCACAGTCGACATCTGCATACTTTCCAGCACTTCATCAGTTGTTGCAGCCGGGTACAGCAACCGGCAGGAGCATGCCAGCAGCTCCACCAGCGTATACCAAAGTTAAATCTGAGAACATTATAGGTGCAGAGAGTAAGACATCGGCCGTCACTGCAGCACCAGCTTACAGTCGGCGTCGCTGGATAAGTGCCGACAGTGGTGTTGTAAACCGCCAGATTCACTGGGGTTATGATGACCATTCTGATGACATCACCAGCAATATGATTCAAGAGGAAAGTTCTGGTTTTGACATAAGCAAAAACAGTTTGTCACCAGCAGATGGCCATTCACAAGATCCGATGCAGAATGCCAGCACCGATAAAGATTTGGCAGAATTCTCTGCACCTTCCGGTCTGGCACTGCATCACAAGTTTCGACGAAAGCACCGGCCTCAGCCGTTAATAATACCGTCGCCGGTCAGCCACTTTGGATTTCAGAGCAGGCTCCGCTCACCACGAATCTCAGACCAGCCTGGCCCAGGGCTGTCGTCTGAAACGTCTTTGTCTGTAGCCGGACCGGTCTCACTGCCAGCAATGGGATTAACACCGTACACTCCGCCACCGATGCTGAGTCCGCGCAGAACTGGATCGGGACTCTTCTGTTCTCTTCTGCAGCCATCGCCGAAATCTGCTCCGGTTGGGTTTCGGCTTGGACTTCATCGTCACAGTAAGTAAAAGTGCATACTTTGCAGTTTTATAGCAAAAGGTCAACTTTTAATTCTTTTGTTATAATATTTTGGTTTAGAGAAATTGAAAATATATTTTTTTTTACAATTCATTAGTATTTATATAGCACAGAAAGTTCAGAACTAGATTTGGACTGGAGGCACTAGATCACTAGTTTACTGTATTACAATGTCATTTAAAAGTGGAGTGGTAAAGAGTTGTTTCTTACATTAAAACTAGCTGTGCTGTTAGATATTTAGAAGCTAATAGTTCAGGATTTTCAACTGTTGAAGGATACCTGTATGCAGATGGTGACTGTGTGTAGTAATTGTAGTTCAACAGTTGCATTTATACTGCATTTCCTGTCATCCGCAGGACTTAAGGTAGGGATCGTGGAATTATGCGCAAAAATTTTGCAAATTATGCACAACAATTTTAAAGATTATGCGCGCACTTTTTGCCAATTATGCGCACCTTTTTCAGTTTTGTATTGCACATAATTGGCATTCGACAATGAAAAGTACCTCTAAATCAACTCAAGTAAGTGAAGGTGATTATTCTGCAAACATTAGAGTAAACATTCATGTTCAAGAAAACAAATTATAGCAGTAAAATAGTTCCTACGTTAGGGTCTGGGCCCTGAGCCTA
>Ga0126335_1001578_pt1 | contig 12918 bp, 10 predicted proteins | sample OlaspJWI45metaG_FD_108409 | JGI IMG/M metagenome (GOLD analysis project Ga0126335, IMG submission 108409) | Marine gutless worms symbiont microbial communities from Oahu, Hawaii - Olavius sp. 1 OAHU.JWI-45 metaG | ecosystem: Host-associated > Annelida > Digestive system > Unclassified | place...
CCCAATCTGCTGGACCTATAAGCTGCCTAGAACATCGTCCAACAAGAGTATTGCACTGAGCTATAGTAACTAGAGCAGCTGCGTTAATGTTCCCTCTTTTACTCCAGACCATCATCAGTAATCAGATGAGGCCGCGGAGGTTGCGGGGTAAAAAATTTTCCAACTGTCTAATTTCATTCTCAAGTGTTGAAGTCGTTTAGCAGCTTTCTTGATGCATGAAGTCAGCTAAAATGGTCCCAAAGCACAAATTAATTTTTCCCATGGTAGTGTAGCAACATTATGCAGGTGAGGTAAACATACCAAAAATTGTTTGCATTGCAAGTTACTTCAGTACACTGTGTTTACTTCAGTATATTGTGTGCCAAATACTATAGACATCTGTCTACATTTGTAGGTACTACAGTAAAATAAGGGGGAGGCATTTTTTGACCACGGTGTATAATGGTTCACATCACAAATGATATGTAATTTGGATTTCTACTGATCAAACTTAACAGGCATTCGAAAAAAACCTTCTCAATTCTAAAATTGCATTTCAAACACAGGAAGTAGCAGCCAGGGCTCAAAAACTGTGTTTAATCGCCTCATTTGCATATAAATAAATAAAAAAAATAGAAATACTACAGACAAATTTCTGGGATCAAAACTTGGTACATGCAAAATACATATAACAGAAAAGAAAAGATACATTTTCTGTAACTGTGCGACTATAATACAATAATAAATAGTAATAATATTTAATAACAAGAGGCCATAGTAATTTGGCAAAGGCTGCATCGAATCAGCAATGTGCCTGTACTTTACAATCTGCAAAATGTCCTCCAATCCTCTACCCTTTAGCATAGGAGATCAGGACCTCTAACTAATACAATGTGCCTTGGGTCTAAAAAATCTACACCCCAAACAGGAACTTGATTTGTCCAGCCGTTTTTGCAGTGCAGCTGCATGACAGACAGACTGACACACCATGCTACAGGATAATTGCTCGTAATAGGCCACATTATGCAGGATGCATATTCAGTGGAGCCTAATAATAGAACAATGAATCAGAATATAAAGCGAGGTCCGTTATGGAAGCTGCCAAAGCCACGGTTCATTCCGACAGGTGGTAAATTATCATCGTCATCATCGTAGTCATCTCTTTTGTAATGCTGAGGTGAAAATATGTTCAGACGAGAATCAGACCTCACTGAAAGCCTTGAACGCTGTCGTCGTTCCTTCTCCTAAACAGTCCAGAAAAATTCAGATAAAGATAAAATGCAACACTAACATTTCAGACTGCAACAATCTCCACTCACCACTTTTCAAAAAAAGATTATTACAAAATCTGCATAGCACACAATTCAAGCAAACGAGTCAGAGACTCTGGTGTAGGAAGGTGGGGAACATCACTAGCCGGAGAGCAAAAAGAGGTGGGTTTAGTCCGGTTGATTTGCTGTCCAATTTTCACACCATTTCTGCCCACTATTTTCTTTTTACGTAGTTGGTCAGCTGAGCTCTCTGTAATGCATCAATCTCAATTTCAAGCTTGCTGTGCTAATCTACCATTTAATTTACGCTGTATGTGTCAATGATCACGCATTTCCAGTGGATGGTAACTGCTGCCTCTAAAACAGCCTGCCAGACGACATCTACTCAACACCAAATCTCGCCGTATTTTGCTGACGTCTTAAGACCTATCTGTTTTAGAGTCCCGAGATGCCGCCATAAGCCTCCATAAAGCCTGTAAGCCATAGCCAGCTGTAGGCTTTATGCACGTTGCTGTAATTTATTGTCATTTGCTCTGCATCAGGTATTTGGTAACCACTGAATTAACCAGTGACCCGGGCCCATAAGAGACTGAGTTACAGCGACACACAGCAACTGCGACACATTGTCTGCAGTCCACGTCTTCGCTGCAGTTCAATGTACCATGCACTCATCGTCGGACTGTTGGCGACCGAGCGTTTGCTGCTGCCAGTCCGACACTCTGGAACAGTATGCCACACAACATCACTGACTGTGTGTCACTGACATCATTCTGCCGGAAACTGAAAACTTTTTTGTTTCCTATCATTTCCATGACTACATTTTTCTTTTTGTGGTCCTTGAAGTTTTTACTTAGGCCACTTTAAAAATATCTTATGTATGTATGTAACTAATGAGAGCATTACTATGTACTTCATTGTTGTTGTAGCCGTAAAATAATCGGTAGCTAGCTGTAGACAGGCACCAGCCAGCCGTAGAGGATTACGGCTACGGCTTGGAGCTCTAACCTGTTTTCTCGTTAATACTACACTCAACTGATCTAAGTTATCACATATCATGCAGAGGTTTAGCAGTTTTATACACTGGCCACTACAAATAACTTTCACAATAACAGTGAGAAACACCTGGAAGTATAGCCGATTATCTTCATCAATCATATCACAGAGATATCGATGCAGAGGTGGGTCAAGTGCAAAGGCATCTGTGACAACACTGACATCAGTAGACGTGGCGGCAACAGTGTCAATATGATGATAGATCAAAACGTACGCAGTGTCACGCGAGAATTTCTGACTGAGACTACAAATGTTCTCCCACGATGCTCTCGTCACACGACTATCATTGAACAAAAACCACCAATCAGCAAAGCAGTCTGGTTCCGATTCCACATCTGTACCCTCAATAGATGTTGTGCTGGTAGGCTTCACTGCATGTCGTACGTAGCAGAAATAGTGTCCCGCATCGGACGAGGATCCCGAATGAACAATCACTCCGACAAGTCCATATGCCTCCTGGTTAAATCCGGATTCAGGAGCCACGGACTGTACTGGGATGGTAAGTGTCAGTGGATACTGTACATTGGTGAATATCTTTGAGTGGCTGCCAGTCTGGGGGTCATATGAGAATCGCATCAGAGTTATGATGAGGTAGGTTGGTGCGGAGCAGATTTCCACGTGCCGTTCACCATCCTGGAGGCTATTGCATGGACCATCACAATGGTACTGGTTGTCACCCTCGAGCATTTCTGTTGTAAGAAAATGCTGCAGCAGACTAGTCAATGAGAGAGAGCCAACCACAGAAGATGATGAAGATTTGGGTTGTAAGTCGTCACTGGACGAAACATGTGGTGCTCCGCCAACCATAGCGGGAGTACTGTGTGATGATGCTGCTGCTGAGGGTGCCGGCTGTGATGCCTGGCACTCGGTCGGTATTGCTAGTGCAAGATCCATGAAGGATTCAGTCCGCGACGATATTGTACCACATTGCAGGCAGCGGCACGTCATTGACAAAAGTCCGGCAAAACTCCGCTCCACGATGGATGGCGACGGTCGGCTTTCATCCAGTGTCACATCACTCTGAGCAAAGAGCCCAGGCAAGGATGTTGCGGCTTTATTCTCTTCCGATTTACCACTGGAGGCCGACCGTGGTGACATCTGCTGATAGCTGTTCATTTCCTGTTCGTGAACTGTGTTCAGCAAATATCGCAGAAACTCCGAACAGTCTTGCTGTACTCCTGGTGTAAACCATGGTGGACGTGATGACTGAACAAATTTCTCTGGAGAATATGCTGACCTCTGGAACACAGACATTATGTTCAATAATTACACTGGATTCAATAAAGTCGTATTAATTCGCTCTCGTTTCGCCAAATCTTAACTGACTTCAAAAATTCTTTCATCGCCAAAGAGGAGAGTACAGTATTAAGTTGCTAATGAAATGTATATAATATTTCATACAACACGTTAACACCATTCCTGCAGCAGCAAACAACAATTTTGATGATGAAGAACAATTAGCTTAATGTCAGAAAACAGAGTAAATACTTGCAGTGTGACGTGAATGGTTAAACAGAGGTGTTGTATTTCTACATGACTGACCTGAGTGCCACAGAGAAAGGCAAACACCTGTTGTAGATACATCTGTAAACTCTGACTTGCTGAAGGAACGGATGAAAGAATGTCACGTCGGAAACTGAACAAGCAGAACAGAACACAAACATAACCCTCTTTCAGTATGTTGGCACTTTCTAGCAACCTTTAGCCTAGACAAATGCTGACCAATAACAATGTGATTCAACTTCACAGACTCGATAAAAATAAGTTTAGCAGAGTTTCTGCAAACTGAATGGATCTTTCAAGTGAGAACAGCCAAATACGGTCATTACTATGTTACTCATATTATCAATAATGAGAAAGAATGGCCCACACAGAAATGACCTGGATACGTCACAGAACTCTGCAATTATTGGCCAGTCCGATCCAGTCCGAGACCATTAGCAAGAGGGCATCCACATTATGCATCAACGAGTTATTCAGTTACTAATGTTAAAAACAAATGGTACTAAACTGCTGCATATTGGTTAATGGACGACAGCTGGGAAACAACTGTACTGGAAAAGCCTGGTCCAGTCCGGTTGGGAACCAGGCCCTGGACTCATTCTAACCTTAATCAGTAGGGCTGTACCAAATATTCTATTCGTATTCTATTCAGGCCGAATAGTAAACCGAATAGTGTATTTGCATTCAGCCGAATAATACTGCTAAAAGTGAAGTCATTAACGTGAAACTGTGAGATCGTTTCTGACATAGGGCAATGATATATAGCCTACGGAGTCAGATACCAAAAACTATTTGGGTGCATTGTGAGTACAAATCTGACTGTCTTTTCACTTAACTTTGAATGTTTCGCGAGTTTAACCCTTTCAGCCCGGATGGACGTAGATCTATGTTACGTCCGGATAGCATGGCTGACGTTTTCTGTGCAGGACAGTGTATGTAGCATGTGCCGCAGGTTTTCGTTTTGTTTCAGGCCTTGTCATTCTCTCATTATTACACCATTTATAAGTATTTACATGGACGTTTTTGGGCATGATTAGAAATTGTTCCGTTCGATATTGGTACTCGTTGCTTACTTACTTACATTACAGCTATGACATCATAGCTACATTTAGTGGATTGACCTAAACAAATGTGAGAATATTTGCTGTAAAAATGGTAGAAAACGTGAATTAAGGTGATGATAGAAGCAGCGATGGCACAATAGAATACGATTAAGATAGTTTAGGCTGAGATGCAGATTATATACCGAAGTTTGATGCAGCCGAGGAGTCATCACCTCCTGCGTCGGATTACGATAGCAAAGACAGCTTTTATCTGGAAGAATCTGGAGACGATTTGCATCCTGGAGAGTGGAATTCACTGTCAGATCATTTTGCCGACAAGAGACCTGCTTCTTAATATATAGGCCAATTTTAACTCCATATTTGCATGGGCCGGATAGTACATGTGCGTTAGCTGGAACATGGGCTGGGCTGAAAGGGTTAATGACTTTGTGAGTACATATCTATTTTAGACTTATACTAATAAATTGATGACGCTGAACGTGAATGAATATTTTATATAACGATGTTAACGTTAACAATGCTGAATGACAATGTTTCAAAGTTTGAAGCAACTATTCGTATTCTACTTGTATTCGGCCAAACAGTCAAGACCCCCTATTTGGTACAGCCCTACTAATCAGTAATATACAACACAATGTTATAAACCATAACATGTGTTAATATCAACATCTGCATTGTAAGACTACAGTCATATATATCTACAAACATCAATTCTATCTATACAGAAGTGAAAAGCTATCTAGTAACATGGTGTCCTACCTGTCACACATGTACAAGGTTTGCAGGACACTGTTAATGTAGCACGTGTTGCCGAGATTACAGAGCCCAGTTAAGCCAGTATCTGACCGTATCTCATCCACGTCATCTAGCACACTGGATGGAATCGCAGAAGATGTCTCCACTGCAGACGACCATGCATACTGCTTCAATTTGTCACGCACTGCTGCACATGATGGATGGGCAAAGTCCTAAAACGAGCAGTAGCACCAAGTCACAAAATAAACAAGTGATCACAATAATATGGTAAAACACTGCATCAAACCAGTCGGGAAAATTGGAACCTCCATCTAATACAATGTCCCTTGGCCACCAAGTCTCCACCCCAAACAGGACCTCGATCTGTGCAGTGGTTTTAGCAGGGTGCAGGTGCATGACAAAACGACAGACACATCACACCACGGAAACATCTGATGCAATAGTCTGCATCTTATGCATTTGATGGAGTCTAAAAACTCATATTCATTATGTACTCACTTCATTTCATAATCAGTTTTAGTATAACTGCCTTATTAGCTTGTTCTGCAGCCAGCCCGCTGGTGTGTAATTCAGTTAGCAAATTATGTGATGAAGCCGACTGTTTGATAGATGCAATTTAATGGTTAAAGATGTTACTGCTCACAACATACTGATGCATGCAAAAACACTGCTTATATCATTAAATAAATACAAATAACAGTCTATCAGTCACAGTAAAACTTCTCCATTAGCAGCAGAGAGAAGAAGTTGTGCTGTTTCTGCTCTGAAACTGTTGAACTCGGTGTCGCTGTTTGGTTGTAGCCCATTGTTCACACTAACTCAGTACTGTGCACTCTTGTGCTATTCAGCAGCCCTTATGAAACACTAGCATAGCACCTCCACGACTGTACAGGCTGAGACTGCTGTGCAAACACTTAACCTACTTACTAACTTACACAGAGCCAGCTTACGTACTTTTAAGGCATCAACGGTGGTTTCATACAGTTCGGGAAATCCTGGATGCTGAAACATGAGGCAGTCTATGAGTTCCACAAGACTGTCTAGCAAATAGGTCGCTGCTTTGGTGTCCTGCCGTTGCAGATTAGCTACCACTTCAGGAACAGAACCCACGATCTGCAACATCCAGATTAGACTCAGTGTACTAAGCACAAATTAACAACAATGCGTCATCATCATGATCATCACTGTCGTCAGAAAAAAATTCAATCACTTTGAGGGTTACAGGGCTATATGAGCAGAACCACTCCATTTTCTGGCCAGATGTTATAAAATGCAACTAAACGTGCATCGTGGTTTTTCTCATTGCTTATTCATCCGATTTTATTTTCGCTAAGTTAGCGCTAGAGGGACAAAAACGCTAAGTTAGCCGAAGAGTGGGTGTGGCATCGTTGTGGTGGTTCTGACATCGAAACAAACAACTTGGCAAAAGATCAATGCTGATGAATAATACACACAATACATACATTACACCCCGAGTCCCCGACTATTTACCCCTACCATGGAACAATTCAGCCAACTCCTTAGCATTTATTCACTTTACTGTCAATATTAAACTGTCTTACTCACTTCTAGGGATGTTAACGAGTCTCGATCGAGACGAGTCTCGAAAAAACTCTGGGGTTCGAGAAAAAAATTTCTTAACGAGAAATTTCTCAACCTGAAATTTTAAGTTCATATTTTTACGTGACAAAAAGTAAATCGTTCACACATAGTAGAGCTGCGCGGTGACGCCAGCAACAAGCACTATAGAGCCTAGGCAGAGTGCTGTATGTTACGTAATTACCTAAGAGGTGGTGGCGGTCAGATCAAAGGCGTCAGGTAAGCGAGCTGTTGCAGTGACGCACTTAGCAATGGGGTGGTGAAGTGGCGGGCGTCAACCGCCGGCAAAGAACAAAGACATCGCGTCTCGTTCACAGACACTTCAATGCCCACATCTTTTCTAGCGCAAATTTGACACGAATATCGAAGGTTAAAATTACGAGTTCGAATTCGAATATAAATTTCGAAGTTCGTAAATTCGAAGTTCGTTTAGCATCCCTAATCGAAGTTTCACGTTCTTTGTGTGTTCTCTGCTCAAAGCTATACAATGCACATCAAAGGCCCACTGTTGCAGCTGTGCATAGTGGTGTTTGATGTTAAATCTGCTCGCCAGCAAATTTACACGACGGCAACGCGCACGACCTCACGAGTAGCCTAGGCCTCATCGGTAATTCCGGGTCACGGGTGTGACATCATCACCACGTGGTTGAGAATTCTCGTCGAGTCCCGGGAAAAAATTTCTTGTATCGAGAAAAAAAATTCTCGACTTTTAGCATCCCTACTCACTTCAGCGTAATGAACACTAGTGGGCGTGGCAACCTAATCACTCACTCAGCACTAACTCTGCATACATTTTTTTCGCTGAGCTCTAAGTTCAGCGGCTGAGACTGAGCATTGTTAGCTACTCAGCCACTGAGTAAGCAATGAGTTCGCGCTGAGAAAAACCACAGACCCCAGGGCTTTCTAACATTATTTCCTCAGTGTTTGTCAAATAGGATGTTAACCCTACTAACTCAACCCAACTTGCTTAATGTCTGAACTAGACGACGTGGATGAGATGTGGTCAGATGTGCACTGCACGCTGATATACCTTATGAAAGACTACAGGAGAATGCTGAATACTAAGCAGCATGTACGAGACAACGTTGAAAAAGCCGTGCTGCACCAGAGGATTACTCAACTGCTCAAACATCTAAACAGCATACAAAACACAATTACTAAAAACATGTTTGCCTAACAAAAGGATTAAGTTCTCATATTACCCATCATGGCTCCAACATATAATAGCAGCATCTAGTTTGGTATGATGATGCAAACATAATGATTACAGATCCATTAATGGAAATTAGGTAACTAAAACATTTTGTTTCTGCACAGGCATACACTAGTTGCATTGGAAATGACATTCCAAATAATCAACACTTCTGAGTAATTAATTTCTCACTGCAAAGATAATCACATTTCGAAAAGCTCTATCATATCCATTAATAATAAATTATAACAATATAAATAACTACAATGCAATATACAAAATTTACTGATCACCACACATTAAGAACTGCAATAAAAAATTTCATCAACATGGACAGACCTGATCAACCTTACTTCCAGCAATGAGCATCAGAACGGAATATCTGTGAACTGAGGCAAGTCCACGCATAAATGTAATTATCCACACATCAATATTCTTTGTAGATGGCCAGCACAGCATGTCAAGCATGCGAGACAGTGCCAACAGAGCTGTCTCATCAGATATAGATGCATCTGTAGCCTTTGCCTGGAGTGTTGAATGCATCAGAACATCAGGAATAAACTGGACAATGGCTCCTAAAGAAGTCATGGACTCTACATTCGATTGACCAGTCACAATGTCAAATATCGTCTGCATTGTGTTTGCAACAACATCACTATCACAAATCCAGATCTCCTGCAGTAGCTTTCCAATGATGCTTGGCATGTCGACTATAAACTGGTTAAATGCCTTCGAGTCTTTTGGTACACCGAACCTACTGACGGCCCGCAGCAGCAAAGTGGCAAATGTATGCAATGAATCGTCCTTTGGGATACATTCTCGGTGCTCGAGCAGCAGCGAACAAAAGCTCTTCACCACCTCAAAGTCAGAGATATAGAAACCAATAAAACTCGAAGCCCGACGCCCAACAATGTGGCACAGACGCAGATATGAGGCAGGTGTGCTTCTCTGAATAAGCCCCAAAGAACAAGGAATAACCCACATTACCCCTGACGGAATACGATGGCGATTTTGAAGCAACTCGGACAACAGTGTTTCACTGAAGAATTCTACAAATGTTGTTTGGTGGTTAGTGGCCCAGTCAAAAAAAACTGGCTGGCTTAGCATCATCACCGATTCGTTTTCTCCGTCCACTATAAACATCAGAGAACAGCGAAGCACGGAAGCCACCATTTCGGTAGGTTGAGAAGCATCTCTGGAGGCAGCGGCAATTCTGGCGATTACAGTTTTCTTCACACTGAGCTGGTTGTCTGAACTAAGAATTCCTTGCAGTAACTTATCCATTGCGCATTCTAGAGTATATACAATTTATCCATTTGATTTACACTATGAAACAGCAAAAAAGCATCAAACGCACATAACACTATTCACATGTTTACATCTAATCGAAAGAAAACAAACGGATTTTTATTTCCGCTTCGATAATTATAGGTTCAGATCGGAGATCTGAAAGTAAGTAAGTCAAAAATTGATAGGCCTAGTATCAGATCTCGCCGTTCTGAAGCCAAGATGTCTTATAAATTGATATTTGATAGTCTCACATCGGCGATGCCATGTGAAAAAACTTCATCACCATACTAAGTTTGCAACTGTATTATCGTACTTTCGATGTCATTGTGCTTTTATTAGAAATGGTTCTGATGAATGCTGATTCTGGAGTTATACGATACGATACGAGCTGCTATTTTAACGTGCGCTCGAAAGCCGACATGAGTCAGCTTAATCTACCGCACGGAAACGACAACTAAAAAGTGTAAAACAGAAGAAAACTAAAAAGTAAAGACGGATATGCTCAGAAGTAACAGTAAGCAGTCTGGGGGAATCCACGTAGTGAAACCTGAAGAAAGAAAAGGAAAGGATGCGGTAGGAATGATTTGGAGAAATGGAAGGTATTAAGCCTAGAATGAAAGAGTGAGTTGGTGATAGAATACCAATAATAATAAATATGACTGTTGGCAGATAAAGACCGTATAAGATTCTACAGTTGAATGCTCTGCACAACCGCCATCAACACCACTAACACGATAAGAACACAGACCAGTGCCGCCGAACGCTAATCAGCGGTCTGGATACTAATTTGAGTTATTATGTGATTTCTAAAGCGTTCAACTAAAAGAAGCCTATACGATATGAAAAGAGATGTTATTCTGACATGCGATCACAAGCCTATACATGAGTAGGATTAATGTACAGCAGGGAAGACTAACAATGGCGAAAAGGAAGACTAAAGATTAAAAACGGATATACTCAGAAGTATCGGTAAACAGTCCGGAGAATCCGTGTCGACATTTGTTATAATGGCAAAAAATTACTTTATTCCGGTGTTTTAGGTAGATAAACAACAAATACGCTGTAACATGTGCCTAAAGATTAGATCTGTGCTCACATTTTAATAAAAATGCTACAGGTACATAATATATTACTAAAGCTCTGTGACTTATCTAATATTCTACAAACAACCAAGATAATAGTTTTAACCTTTCCGTGTCGCCATCTGGCGACTGTCGATAAACGTTTTGTGCCATTCGCCTCAGTTCAACGTTATCGTAGAAAAAACACAAATCGCCATATAGAAGCAACGCCAAACAAGACGCCGAAGTAATTTAGCGATAGCCGCATCGAATACGCGCGGCAATGAAGCGCTTCTAATGAGCATTGCTCACGGTCTGCGACCCGAGTTTAGGTTTCCTAATGGGTTATAAAATTCTTGTTACACTTTCTTGCACACTCGGTATTATAGATCCATCGAGTAGGCTACAAAATGTACACTATGATGTCAAAAAATAAAGACTATGATATTGAAACTGCCCTCTGCAGATCTAAACTTATCAATCTATAGGATACCTTGGCATTAGATCTGAGATCGGCGCGACCTGATCCTATCATTTACTTGCTTAGGCCTACTGTCAGATCGCCGATCTGAAGCAATGTCCATTATCTGAGCTTTCCGAATTGGATGTCAAGATTATTAAAATGAGTAACAAAATAACAAGAGGGTATATTATTCCGTTTACTTTTAAGTTAAACTTTAAAATGTTTATTAAAATCTTTATTCACAATATAATGTTTCATGTGTATATTATATCAATAATTTAAAAAGCGCACGATAATCAGTCAGATCTGATTGAGTTTCTAGTCATCCTGGTCATCCACCCCTCAACCTCCGCGGCCTCATCTAATTACTGATGACGGTCTGGAGTAAAAGAGGGAACATTAACACAGCTGCTCTATTTACTATAGCACAGAGCAATACTCTTGTTGGACGATGTTCTAGGCAGCTTATATAAATAGGTCCAGCAGATTGGGTTTTTGTCACACTGGGACCCTTACGCTGTGATTAGCCTAGAGGCGGTTGCCTACTGTTAGCCTAGTTCATATTGTAACGCAGTGGAGTGGTTCTGGTGGGACCGAAGCCTATCTCAGTGGCCAACTGGCTTCCTTCAGTGCTTTGACGCTGTTGGTTAGGTCATCTGGCCTGAAAAAATCGTCCCCGAAATTACCTATAAAGTGTCGAGTGGGACGTTAAACCTCTGCTCACTCACTCACTTGGGCATCAGGACAAAGTTAGCCTTCATTTACACGTTTTAATAAAATATTCTAACAAGCCGCTCATTAGCAGTGACGCTTACCACACTTAGGCTAATGGGGTCAGAGTCACCTAGTTTACGTTGGTGATCAGAGTAGATCAGTAGGCCTACTGCATATCTCTTATGTCCAGCGCATTTATGATTTGCAACACCCTGGTTAAGAGAGATGATTTTATTTAATCCGATAAGACCATCCGCGGAAAAAGCAAGTAAAGTACGCCAGGGTGACTTAATTTTTGGTTTCTGTTAAGTATGTTCAGACAAGATCTCGAACGAAGAAGTACTCCAACGAATAAGAGAAAAGGAACTCTGTTTATATAACAGTGTGCAGAAACAGAAAATGGCTTTTGCTGGTCATGTCTTACGTGGATCCAGTGGGAAAGACTTACTTGATGTTCTTGAAGGTAAATTGAACTGCCTCAAGGAAGACCCAGAAGGATGTGGTTGGATGACATTAAAAGTTGGACTAGGCTGGACTCCTATGAGAAGATAAAGAATCTTGCAAACGACAGAAAGTCTTGGAGAGCCTGCAGCATTACATGTCAACCTTCTGATACAAAAGAAGACAGCTGATGATGATGATGTATGTCTCTGCAAGCCAAATTACAGGTCTCTATGTCCAGTGGTTACGAATTGGGACAGACACAGACACAAAGTCAAAACACTTTTGAACCATTTCTACCATTATTTGCCACACCATTAGCTCAGCTAGACTAGTGCAAGCTAAGCTAAAAAAACCTAAGATGAGACAAAATTAATTTGTCAATCATTTATGAAGCAAAATTATCAACATTACAATCAACACAATACACATTATGTTAATTTATGGGCAACAAATTACTAGTAACCATCAAAGCAGAAGTTGTAGTAGGGCAGCACTTTTTGGGGTGGGAGGTGTGGATTGGTTGAGGGGG
>Ga0126335_1001579_pt1 | contig 12915 bp, 7 predicted proteins | sample OlaspJWI45metaG_FD_108409 | JGI IMG/M metagenome (GOLD analysis project Ga0126335, IMG submission 108409) | Marine gutless worms symbiont microbial communities from Oahu, Hawaii - Olavius sp. 1 OAHU.JWI-45 metaG | ecosystem: Host-associated > Annelida > Digestive system > Unclassified | place...
ATATTATTATTATTATATAAGTCGTACACTTGGTACAAAATAGACAATATGCATATTTGGTACTTGTTTGGCTTACAAACCACTGAGACCTGCATAAACTGTTAATATCGTTGTTGTTATTGCTCTCGGGGTTCCAGAGATTGCACGGCACACTAATAACATTAAAGAGCCACGTAGGAGTGGTTGTGATTCAATATTGCAAAGCGTCCTTCTTGTTGAATCCCACAGCATGCAGGTCAGAAGCAACACAAATGCCTTTAATGATATTTCCTGTCATTTTAAGTGGTAGAAATGGCGGTTTCCAGCACCGGGTGTATCGGACACCTTTACCATTATTTGACGTAGAATAACTATTTAGCCAAGCTAACTGTCGGCTGGGACTCACCTGTTTCGTAGCTTCGCAAATACGGCACACAGCCGTAGTCAACGAAATTTTCAACGATGCCTATTACTTATCTAATCTGTAAGTGCACTTGTATGCTTCTTGCACAGTCACGACAACTAATCAGACGCCGTGCCAGAAACAAATACAAGGTATGTTGACAATGACATATGGGGTATTTGCATAGAAGACAGCTGCAGTTATTATTACTTGTAGCGTTTTAGCATAGTGTAGCGAACGTAACTGTAAATATGCGGTATTTGATACAGGCTAACTCCGTTATTTCTGCTCCAATCGCTTAGCTTTCTACATATGTGATAGAGTCCATTACAGCTGTTACATACAAGAGATCGACAAGTGCACATATATAGTATTTGCACTGGCATCTATTTATATCTCTTTTGCTTGGTCGTTGTGTTTGATCATGTCGTCACTGGTTGAGTGGCTGAACAAAGTGATGGTGATGTGTTGCGACACCAAACATGTAGATTAACGCACCTAGCACGCCACCTACGTGCGGTGCCACCACTGGCACCCAGCTCCACGAATTGTATGCTCTATGTCACACACACGCACACCATGCAAGTTGGAGACGATACTGCTTTAAATGCAAGAAGGCCAAAAAATCTGCGTAGGCTGGCTATAGCGTCATTCGCAGCAAGTCGTATACGGACTTTCGATTGGTACGCAAATACTGCATGGTGACCTTGATTGACCTTGAAGGGCGTTGTGGCCGTTCTATGAATGAAAGTGTAAGTTTCGGTTCAGAGCTAACTATGGCTTACGTTAAACTAACACAAAGCTGAAGCTAGACCAATACTGCGACAAAAATACGATTGAAAATGCTAGTTTTCGACATTATACGATTCGTGACCGCAGACGCCAGCTTCTTCCTCAATTTTTCATCAAAACTGACTTACTATCTTTTCACTTTTTGAGTTGTGCAACGTTGCGCTTGCGCAGTCATGTCAGCAACAGCTAAGCTCTTTATTGTTTCTTTTCAGCTGGCCGAACGAAGGGTCATAGCCAGGCCTAGCCCATATTTCTGGTCACTAGTTTTCTGTATTAGATGTAACTTATAACATGGTCTACAGTGGATTATACATGTACGTGTTACGAGTATAATGCACTGTAGACATGTTACAACTTTCTTATTGCATGCTGCGACAAACATCTGTCGGTCGGTCGGTAGCAGCGAAGAGAACGGCTTGAAGCGTGATTGTTGATCGCCGACGACGGTGGTCGCGTCACACTTTGTCTGGAGTGAGTTTGTGGGCAGTTATAACACTCCAGACACTGTGTTGAAAGATAGGCGTCGAAAGTAGGGTATGCAAATGATGCAATAAAGAAGATGACGATACGAACGAAGTGAGGACAACGTACGTGAAAACTTCGGTACCCCAGCCCGCCATGGCCGTAAAGATCCTTGGAGAGAGGTCACGTGCCGGGTTAATGGCGTAGCCACAGTTCATGCCGAATGTCATACCGATTACGGTCACGACGAGACCGATGAACAGAGGTGTGTAGTTGGGCGACGGACCAGCATTCTTACTGTCAGTCAACGCCATCACGAACAGCAGCAACATCATCGTCCCATAAACCTGCGTAACAGTAGACGAACAACTGGCTTATCGCCTAACGTTTTATGGAGAACGATGCGTTTTGCACTGATACGAATTACATATCTTTTTGTCATAAACACGGCCGTGTATAGGCTTTTACAGCATAGTCACGGGCGGTGAACATGGATGGTATGAAACAAGCTTTAGCTTCACAACAACTGGGAACAAACGTGCGAGTTAACGGCTACAACACTTAGAAGTGTCGAACGCTTAATATCGCAGATATAGGCAATCGTCGTAGTCATCACCACCATCATCATTTTATGTACTCAAAAGACGTCACTTACTTGATCGATGAAGCCGCCGAGCGTCGTGAGGTACGGCTGCGGGAAGGTGGCGAAGATGCCTGCAGTAGCGTTGACACCTACCACCGAGCGGTGTCCACCGTCGAAATGGTTAAATGCATCTCAATCACACAAGTTGAACATAACAATCATATGCGTGATGCATCGTGCACTGGTCACTTCAACACGAGCCACTGCAGGCATTTAGACCGCAATAATTATGTTTTATGCGAAATCATTGGGCCGGCTATTGGACCAATTGCCATTGCCAGTGTCATCGCAAGATTTCTTTTATAAAACAACCGACAATGCATTTTATTATGATTTTATGTTTAACATCATCCAAACCAAAGCATGGAGAATTAACATGGCAAACAGCCTGTTGGCTTCGGTTCCGGTATTTTCAAACAGATGTACTAAAATTAAAACTGCTTTAGGTGTAAAAAAAGTAAAGTCTGTTATTGCGAAAAGGGTTTTTTACATTATAGATATTCTCTACGTGAGACTACGTCATTTAAGTTTGGTGGCAACAGACCATAGTAGACGAGGTAAACGCACGCGGCGCCGACAAAAGCACCGATGTACTGCGCCAGCCAGTAAACAGGCACTTTAATCCATTGCAGACGACCGGCCACTGCCATTGCCAGCGTCATTGCCGGATTGACGTGACCACCTGAAAACGTTATCACAGGATCATGCGTCAATCGGATCAAACCACGAGTGTTTATTTCAGACAACAAGGTTCATGAGATTTACAATAACACTTTTATCGTTGTTCGCGCCGCAAAAACTTCGTAGTTATAAGCCCAATTTGGATTACAACGACAAGTTCGTAACTTCCCCGCAAAATTACCCCCTTCTGTCCAATCTACATTGCAGCGTCCCAACACGACGTGAGAGACCATCTCAATTCTCAACATGTGAAGACAGCCCAAGATCGGTATAAATCCCTCAAAAAGTTACGGATTTGTCACCGACAAGTCGTGTCGTTTGGTTTTAATTGTCCCGTTTAATATAAGTTAACCTTCATGGACCTCAATGGCAGCATACTTGATGCTTATCAAAGCTCACGAAAACGACAAGCGCTTTTGTCGAATACATAATACCCAGCAGCTATACAATTTACTAACTATAGTACACGTGTTCTCAGAGCAGCAACCGTGAGTGCAACTAACCAGTGACGCCAAAGCAAGTCCAGACAGACATTGCCACACTGAATCCCCATCCAAGTTGAACGGCTAGAAATGTGTTCAAACGTGGAGTAAGAACGTACATGACGTTCGCTCCGAGACCCATTCCCTACACATACGCCTGCCTACAGTATAGTATAAGTAACTAGCGGTTCTGCCCGCCAGTCGCGCCACTTTATTTTGCGTAATTTATTTATGCAAATTATGTTGTCGTGTTAAGAATTAAATGGCCTTGTTTCTGTCCAAAATGCTGAAGATCCTAGCAGCATTTCTAAAGTTATTAGCTTAAATGCGGGACCCCGTTTAATTTGGCCCACCCTGTAGATGTAGAAAGCTCTACTAATAAACGCCCGTTTTGTACTTTTGAATATACATGGTCTGACGATTTAGTCTTTCCAGTGTCGAATAGGCCCACAGCAAGCTGTTACTTTACATTAAGTGAACGTTGTAATATTACAAAAAATGAACGCAAAGCTTCAACGTCGTCAGCCCAGATTATATTTAACGCTATCACCTAAATTCTTTGCTATCCCTCGCTAGTTCGCCACGCATCGCAACGCGCAGTGTTGTGAAAAGACCGCTGTATCCGGAGGGTCGACTGAAAACACGGGAGTGAAAAACAGAGGAGGGTCAACAAGTGAGTGGAAGTGGAAAACGAAGGAGTGGAACAGTCGAGAGAAAATCGAAGGGGTGGAAAAGGAAAGAGGACGAGTTATAGAAAGCCGAAATTATTCTTGGTACAACAAGTTATAGTTATAGTTACCGTGACATTAAAAAGTAGTCTATGAAATGTAACCAAACATTTATAATAAAAACAATGCGTGCGTCACGTTTCGCTGTCAAACATACTTCACAGCAGTCATCTGCTGCTGCTGCTGCTGCTGCTACTGCTGCAGCTGCTGCAGCTGCTGGTGCGTCAACGACTGTCTCTTCGACGTTTGTCCTATCATCATGTTCGCTATCATTGTTTTCCGACTCACTGTCCTACTTCAATAGGCCTGCGTGGTATTTGGTCGTTGTCAGATTTCTCAGTTTGGCACTTTAAAAGTACATTACGGGTTAGCACAGAAACCGCGTTTGTTTGGTGTTCCATAGTCGGTTGTTTCTCTTCCCGACTATTCCACTCTGCGATTTCCTCCTTGTTTCGCCTTTTTTACGCCCGAGTTTTCAGCGCCCCCTATCCGGATACAGAGATGCTCATCAATATTTTACGCTCAGGCTTATTAGCACTTACCTCAATGTGACGTCGTCCTTCACAACACTTAAGTTCATGCGTTACGGTTTCGTTCTGTAGCCTACATTTCAAAATGTCACAACCATTTGGTGGGATTTAGCGGTCAACTGTGGATTACGCTGTTGTTATAGTAGGCCTGAAACAGTTAACAAACATTTCACTTAGCCTTTAGAATAGATTCAGCATTTTCCTCGTCAACTTTGTCTGAATTGTTTTCATTGAAAACAGGAAGATTTTTTCTACTGTAGGCCTATATGAGAACAAAATATGTTATTTCAAAGACAACGCAATATAATATCGATATGAGACTACAATACTTCAAGGCAGGCATACAGCGTGACTTACTAGAAGGCAGAATGTCCCAACTAGTTCGGCGAGGAATTCGCGTGCCAGTGGGTTGCGGACTGCTACCCTGTTTCGGATGGTCTTACCACATTTACGGCACATGATTTATTTTCTACTCAGCTTACGAACTGATCTGAGCTTAGCAAAAAATACTGTGATTTTGACTTAAAATGTGACTCCAAAATTCCGATCACGACTTTCCGTCACCTGCGCGTTGCACGCGTCTCTTGCCTGCAGAGATACTGAGTAACCTATATACCTGACCAATGCCGTGATCAGTGATTAATCACCATATACCCGCAGCACTGTTGGGGGCTTATTGCAGTAGTAATGTCGATCTTTACGTCCATTTAATTGCATTTTATACCTCTGATGCAACAACTGCAAACCTACACTGTGATCCATGAAAATGTGAATGCCTATATTTGACTATAATTTTGCCCAATCTTAACGGACTTCTGTAACTTTTTGAGAGTTTTAATCGTGAAGAAATGATGCACGTATCTAGTGCGCAACCTACATGATAAAATACAAAACTCATAACACTTTCGCTGTTGTTCATAAAACTTGTGTACGTTTAACTGCGTCTCTGTCAAATCCTGACCAATTTCACCAATTATTATATTCATCTTTATTCACCGTAAAGGTAGCAGAACAAACAGCTTAACTAACTTAACTAAACAACAAACTCGATATATAGGGCCTATGACAACAACTAAACGAAATCAAAACAGAACAGGTTCTTTAAGTGCGCATAACGTTTTTTATCAAACAGTTGTCGCAGTGACGCAGTTTATCCAAAAGTAAACTAGTGTGGAGAGCCAAATAACACTCGGCAGGTCAAAGTCAAACTGTTCCCGGCAATATGTAATTATTTCCATATTGCTATAGTGCTAAACAATTTCATTAAACATCTATTTATTGCAAAATCAAGAGATGACAACTGTGTCTTATTTAGAGGGCCGGCCACGAGACCATATAGGAGAACAGGAATGCATTTTGATTTTATCAACTGCAATGTCACTTCCTCAGATGCCAGCCTGCCGACTTTACCAAAAATAGCATTAGCAGCTCTATAGAATGAGCATTTAGCGTCATCCGGCACACTTGAATGCCCTAGACTGCACAATGAAAATTCCTAAGTATTTTATCTCTTTAGTCCACGGTAAGACATGACCCGTTGAAGTAGTAATATTCGCATAAGGTACGTCACAACGCGGTCCAATACGTAAGCAGCATGATTTTTTAACATTAATTGTCATATCTAACCAGTTCAACTCACGTTCGCAAAGACGGATTAGTTTTTCTCAATACTACAGAATAGGTTGCACAGACGAAACTGCGAATAAATCTTATAAATTAGGCATGCATTTACTTAATTATTACATTTACAACGTATTGCCATATGACGTCATCAACCTGTAATTTCTACCTGCGAGCCAGCTATGCTGCGAGAAGGTATTGCTTTTGGCAACGTCTGTCTGTCCGCACAAAATATCGAAAACTACTGGTCGAAAATTGATGTAACTTGGTATAAATATGTCCCATGGTGAACGCTAGAAAGCGGTTGAAGGTTGGTGACATTTGACCTTGACCTTTGACCTTCAAAGCCATTTTAGTATTTTTCTAATTCAGGCTATACCTTTTGAATAGCTTTACCTAGCAATTTCATTTTCGGTGTGGAGATACATCTTCAGCATATATAGGACACAGCTGAGTTTCAAGATCGTGGGTCCAAGGTCGTGGGTCCAAGATCAAGGTCACGGTAGCGAAATTGCTAGAGCTTGACCGGAATATCTGCTACGATAACGCTCAAAGTAATTCGGAGCTTTTAACATTTTGACCTTGACCTTTGACCTTGAGACATTTTCGTATTTTTTAATTCATGCTCTAAGTTTTGAATGCCTCAAGTTAGCAGCTTTATTATCAGCGTGAACGCACATCTTTAGAACATCTAGGTCACCTTCGAGTTTCAAGGTTATGTGGTTAATCTCAAGGTAACGGTCACAAAACAGCGGCAGTATGCAAGGTTTGCTCCTCTCGGACACAGCTTAATTTTATTTGCTGACGACGTTTGCTGTAAATCCTGCGGTCGACGAGTGTAGACCCCTAGCCTGTCGGCCTGTGTCGACGCTGAAGCGGACATTTTAAACACTGCTTACGATTACCATTTGCTGTCACTGGAAGCAATGTTTCTGCTTTCCTCTGCTCTAGACATAAATGCACTATACTCAACAAATGCTAGTTACAACTGCAAAAGTACTGTTGTTTCATTTTACAAAGTAAACAGCGAAAGGTATCAGTTGACGTGATGTGGTAGGCCTAAATTTTACGACAGTTGCATGCTGCATTTCTTCTGCGATTAAAACGATCAAAAAATTACAGAAATCGTTTAAGATTAGCCAAAGTTATAGTCAAATATAGACTGTCGCGTTTTTATGGGCCACTGTGTACATGTACCTATCAGTGTAAATTTGCACACCGTATTTATCTGTCCATACATCACTTATTTCGCATAAAACAGTAATAAAATCACCATAATAGGTTTAACTCGAACACGTCTACAAAAACAGGCAAATGTGTACTATGTGAATCTTTATTATACCCACAAGTTAATGATGTTGCTGAAAAATAACGACGAATTACGGTAATAAACACCACGTTGCATAAAACGTCCACATGTTTATCTTACTGTAGTTTCTACAAACGTTGACCACTTTCAAAAATATTTCGCATGCAGTATACAGAGATAGTCTGCAACACAACTTATTGTTTTTCACACCTCACCGGCAGACTGCTACAGCAGCTGGGGAAAAATAATTTCTGGTTTCACTGATTTAGCCGAGTTGATCCGTCGAAAAGCTACAAAAATGATTGTATAGCTCTATCGTCGAAAGGTTTCTACTGCTGCATTACTGAAGACATATCTGGCCAACGGAAGATATTGCTGTTGCATCGTGACGTTACACTGTTGTGTTGTTGCAAGAGATGCTGTCATCAAATTTCGTGCCATGTCCATGACGCTTACATCTTTGTTTCTTTGTTTTACCGTTATTCGTCTTCATTGTCTCGTGTCAGATTTGGATTTAGATTGTAATTGCCTTTTGTAATATGCATTTACTGTATTTTTCTATTATTATTTTCACCCTTTAACCACCTGTAATACTTTGTACTGTATTTTTGAATGTCTATCATATCGTCCTGGTTGCTACAAAATGTTTCAATAAAAATATAAAATCTTCCAGCAAGAACAGAACATGCAGAACCAGAACACCGTGCGCGTCAACTACTGCAGTGTGAGAATTAGGCCAAGCCAACAATTCTACTGAGTTATAAGATCGCATCCGTTTACCGGTTACTCCACATTTCGTGTCCGAACTTTACGGAGTACCGTGACATTGGGAGACCTTATCTTTCACTAAAACTAAAACTAAAGTTTTAAACTATAGTTTTAAACCGAAGTTCGGTCTAAAACCAAATTAGCATAAAAATGTGAAGTGGACGACGGGGGATTTCGATACAGATTGGAAGCTATTTTTAGTAATATATTTGCTCTGGAGGTATGTGAAATAGCAGCAACAAGTTTTTAGTGGTCGAAGACTGAACAGAAACACGCATGAGTGCTAGTTAATCACGCGCAATTGTCAATAATGCGTAACCAAGTCGTTTTAATAGTATAATATAAGAGAATGTAACAAGATGATAGAAAAATAATGCATTGTCCGCGACAGATCTACACGCAAAACTAAGAGTGCTAAAGCGGAAAATAAATCTGGACTAGAGCGAATTCGCGACAGCAAAACAAAGAACAATATACAGCATACGAACTGCGACTTCAAGTCCACGTTGTGCATGTTACAATGTTACTATTGTAATACAAACGCTACGAAACTCTTCATGCATACATGTATTTGCTTCACGTCACACAATAATGGCAATTATACGTTGTCTACAAATAAATGCATGTACTTAGTGTATACACACATTATTCATTATTGTATTTCTCACCCCAGTTACCCCAAACATGATGGATGGAACTTTATTACATGGACACTGGACAGTGTACATGTGGTTTAACCCTCGCATTGCTAATGGCATGGTACATACATAACATACATACATATCTGTGGTCCTTGAGGTTTTAACTTAGGCCACTTTAAAAATTTCTTATGTATGTATGTATGTATGTAATGTACAAAATACAATTCCGTCGCGACTGAAATTCGCGACGCCAGCGGACATTCCGTCCTTAGGCATCGACGTCTACAGACTGCTCATCATTGGGCTTGGGTCTGTCAACTGGACAGTGCAAGCATTCAACAGTCTTCTGCTAGTGTTGGCCACATACAAACCAGTGAACTGCGCAAAGGATCAGACGTCGCTTCCATGCGGAGGATGCTGGTGCACGTGACTACGAGTTTGATGAAAACGTCAACACTTTCGTGGTCACGTGGGAGCACATTCGAGAGACAAAGTGGCCCGGTCCACCAAACAGAAGTACTGTGTGTAAAGCAAACCGCGGCAAGCCTTACTAGGCTGCATAACACCGTTTGGCTGCCTACACGACATAAAGTATAAGAAGATTCTGACTGACAGTAACTCTTGCAAAACAGTGAATATTACGAAGACAAAAACAAGGTAGGCCTATCGTCCGTTATAGGACGTGACGATAGCTGGCCCGCCGCGGTTCCCAGTGTGGTGCCGACTGATGACTGTTCCCAGTGATCCATTCAGTACATTCACTGGGCCAACCGGCCCATTTCTGTCTGAATGGGAGAAGTGTCGACCCGGAAACACCCAAAATGGCGTAACTGTACTTCTGATCGCGAATCTGATGACAGATTCTGAATCGGAAAGCCCGGTTTCCTAGTAACCATATGTCTATCTCGCTTAGTTTCGGGAATACTCGCGTGTGACAGACAGACTGACGGACAACGCGGACCATTACTATAGCTGGCCCACATTGTGGCGGGACAGCTAATAACGGTTTATGCAAACATGTTGAATGTCCATTTGTCAACGGAGTAACCGTTGCATATTTGTTTATAGCTGTCATGCAAATTGAGATTTGGTAACTTCCGGTTTGGGCGGCCGCCATATCTATTTCTGGTATAACGCGACTTCCGGTGATATCGTCGACAACACCATTGAACAGGTGGATCTCGAAAACACGGGTGTAGCCGTTGAAATTTTGTCTGTAGGAGTCTTGAGCTCGAGATAACCCTGGGAGTATTTTACCCCCCGTTAGCATAATGTGTAATTGTGTATGTAAAATACATTAGCAATACGAGGGTTAAGGTCTACAGTACACTGTACACTCATGGTTGCAATATCAAATTACGGCAAATACAGCACTTATCAGCATTCGGCACCATCTGACAGTTTGTCGTAAATTGAAATTACGTGAAAGAGTTTTTGTTATAACGTGCAGAATCACAGAACAACTCAGCCTCCAGTCTCGACTCAATAATGCACTGCAACTGTCAAGTTTAAATGCTAACAGATAAATATAGCTGTGTATACTGAATGCGACAACTGTTCAGAACTTCAGACTACCACGCGTTAATTGTGATTCATAAAACCCGTCGTTCTTTGCTTCTGCCTCGTCGACAACGTTTTGTTGCTGACATGTGCAGTGGTTCATGAGCGGTCAGACCAAAAGGTCTGACATCTGATATCTGTAAGCATTCAGGCCTGTCCACCCAGGCCTGTAAGCGTTAGTGTCAATAGTTTGCAGCCGTGGAAATGACTCCGTGACGCATTGACGGCGGCTGTAGCGGCTGAGCATCTTCGACAGCCATTTCAATGAGTGAGCTGATGAGGTGATCCAGCTGATGGGCGCTGTTTGCCGACTGACGACCCCCGCCGTCACCGTCACTGCTCGAGCTTCCCACACCAGGACGCTCACAGCTAACATCACCTTCATTGCCGGCGTCAGACGAAGTGCGCTTTGTGATCGAACTGTCACCAGTGTTGACGCTCAGTCGGATGTTGTCGATCGCTGTTTTGTACAGTCTGCCTCCAGAACTGTCCACCACATTATTGTTCACAGTTCCGTGACTTTTGACAGACGATGTCGCAGTAGGCGCGTCGACAGGGACTACCTCTGATGCTGAGCTGGTTGTTGGTGGTCTGTAAACGACCGTCACCTCCTCATGTGTGGTCGTCGTCACCACAGCCCACTCCTTGCTTAGTGTGCGACGACTGATCGACGCTGACGTGTCGGACGCCGCCGAGAGGTCGACGCTCTTGCCGCGACCGCCGCGTGCTATCAGACGGGGAGTTCCGACGGGTGAAACGCTTCGTCGATGAATTCTTGCCAGAAACTCTTCACTCTTGGTCGTCTTCATTCGATCACGGACCGGTGATGATGAAATGCGGTCATCGGCATCGCCGGTCGTCGTCGGCTTCTCGCTAACCTTCGTAGGTGACGTGTGACCTGTACCGCGAGACCGCGTCGTTGTCGGTGCGACATCGCTAGCTGTACGACGAACTGCGCTCTCCTGCTGCTGCTGCTGCTGATACTGATGACGCTCTTGATGCTGTTGACCTGCATCGCGCTGAGTGACACCCACGGTCGGTGACGTCGGAGCCGAGATGGACGTATCGTCGCTCTGAAGCGACGACGTGGAACGAATCTGACGCGACTGTGTCGACGACGACGTTGAAGGATACGGCGGCGATAACAACGACGACGGTTTGCGTAATAGTCCCGCCGACGTCTCCTTGCTCAGCCAAGGCTTTTTAGCTATCGGCGGTTTGGGCGGAAGGCTTGGCTTGGTGGGTAACGGAGGTTTATGCCCGTTTGATTCCACGACGCCAACTTGGGTCGAGTCCATCCTGGACTGTACATCCACTGACACACGAGGTGTCTGCAAGACTTCAACATTCTTCGACACATGCGTCGTCAGTACATTCTCAGTCTTAGCTGTTGGCGGCGATTCAACCGACCTAGTCTTAGCAACATCCACAGATCGCTGTTCGTGTGCGTCTGTCAGCAGACGCCGGCAGAGCTGAGTGAGCGGCAGTCCAAACATATTCCACAGAGGCTCGCTATCGGTCGACTCAGATGCTGATCGAGGTTGGCCCGTCGGCAGTGAGAAACTGCCACTGCCGACTGTCGGCTGTCGAGCTGTCTGCGACTGCACTTTCACAGTGTCAGCACGCAGACTGTGCTGGTCTGCGGCGTCAGCAAGATGCTGGGATGCGGACTCGGAGTCGCCGACCTTAGGACCACCGTCAGCCGAGCACGTGTCCAACTTGTCGATGATGTCATCGATTGAACGCATTCGACTTCGTTCTTCCACTGTAATAGCACAATGTATGATCTCATTTGTCACATATACACTACAGAACATTTAAACATTATCAGTAACTCACTACGGCATGCAATTCTTTAATAATCAACAATGCATATTGTTTAGCTATGGCATGGCTATTGCCAGAAGGTCTACGTATTTTTGCTTCTGATCTCGCGGCCTACGTTCATATATTCGACCACTTTCACAAGTGCTAAAAGCTACAAGTCACTTTCAGAGCGCCAAGATTAGGAATTGCAGCATGTTATCGGCAATCTGGGCAGTGCAGTAAGCACAGACTGACTGACTCTGTTGATGCCAGTTGATCCAGTCTTGTTCTGACAGAGTGTGATGCTGATATACACGAGTTTTTGCTGTCTGAGTGCTGGGTAGAGTCAAACTGATGCCTCCTGCACAGACAGTTGACAACGTGCAATACGCAATCCACCGGCAGCCCTACAATAATGTAAAATGTAATGTAATAATAATTTTTATAGTGGCCTAAATAACTAGCGGCGTAGCCAGGAATGTGAATTGGGGGGGCCTCCCCTCCCTTGCCC
>Ga0126335_1001580_pt1 | contig 12915 bp, 10 predicted proteins | sample OlaspJWI45metaG_FD_108409 | JGI IMG/M metagenome (GOLD analysis project Ga0126335, IMG submission 108409) | Marine gutless worms symbiont microbial communities from Oahu, Hawaii - Olavius sp. 1 OAHU.JWI-45 metaG | ecosystem: Host-associated > Annelida > Digestive system > Unclassified | place...
CCTCCCCTTAGGAGTAGGAGCCTTAGGAGTAGGGCCCCTTGAATCCAGCTAGGGGGTCTGGGGGAGCGTTGTAAGCTCCCCCAGTGGGGTCTGGGGCGAAGCTTCAGCGGACAACGATTTTGGTGCTATTTGAGCACCTAGAAAGGCTGTTTCTGACATTGTATTTTCGTGCTAGCCTAATTACTACATATCACATGTCTATTTGCAGCTATCTTCAGGAAGACTTCAGCAGTGGGCGACTGAAAATTGATATAGGGCCTATTTGTTAATTAACTTGTGCTCAAAAATAAATGCCACTGGAAATCTGGGGTGCACACTTTTTTAATTCGGAGTGCACAATTAGTGCGGGGAACACGCTAAGAATAGGCACTGGTATTTGTACTTTAGGCCACTTTAAATAGCTCTAATGTAACGTAATGTAATGTGTACAATGAGTGCTAATCAGCGGGCCCCGATAGTGATTAATTTCGTTCATCAGACCAGTGTTGTCAATCACGCCGCCAACCAATTTTTAGGCATAAAGACTTGCCTTTCGTTTTGTGACACAGTCGGGCATGAAGCTATTATTCTACGACTCGCCGTTGGCCTCGTGTCGCGCAGCGTTACTATTCACTTGGGCCACACGTTATGCATAGCCAAATCTTCGGTCACAGCACCATTATCGTTGGTAACGGCGCCCAGACCCGGATGAGTTACAGATGCTTTTTGACCTTGTTTTCGTTTTGTTCACATAAGGTTAGCTTATAAGCCAAATCAGGTCACCTCCCCCCCCGAAACAAATGACATCTGCCCCCGGGACAATAGTTTCCGGACACGACTAAGTCCGGTTGGGGCTTATCATAAACCAATCGGATCACATGCCCGGAGGCATAATAACATTCTTTACCCGATTTTGCTAGTAAACGTGCAAACAAGTAAATACAAGAAATGAGTTACGTCTACAAACACCAGGTTAAGCCTAAGTTTAAAGGGTCAAATAGGCCCGCTGGCATATGAACAATATAAATTCGGTGGTTTCGCTTTCGTTTATGCATAATGAATACTGTGTTTTATAGCTTATACAATCACGACTGATGATCAACAGGAAGCACGCTTGTGACGATATGTTTGTGGTGCCAATAGCTTACTGGGCATGCCGGCATGCTTGCCGGGGCTACTATGGTGCTGACACATAGATTACAGTCTAAAAACTGGCCAGTGAACGTGTTTTAGCGTGCTTTTACTCCGTCCGCGTGTCGCGCACATGACGAAATCGGGTAAAGAATGTTATTATGCTGCCCGGAGAGATTGAACTAAAAGGGCATGTATATCCGGGTGGAAAGATTACCGCGGCCGATGTCCAGATGTCACTCAAGCCAGAACGGATCACATATACTCGTGGCATAAAGGTTGCTTTTACACGTCTTCTAATGCCGTTCGCAGTCGGTTAATGCAACGCTGGAGTTTTAAACGTGTAATCCAGCTTACCGGCCGTGTGACGTCTGTGCCGGACATTTGCTCCTCCTGGACATTCGCTCCCCCGTAATCTACCTCAACCGGAAAAGCGCCCCCCCCCGCCCAAAAAACGCCTTCATGCCGGAGTTGACAAGTTTACGTTGGCATTATGCATTAGTTTGGGGATCTTTTCATTGTTCAAAGGAGGAAATGTTCCGTATTCTTTGTGCCGTATGTCTCGTGAGAGAGAAACATCAGGCACTGCATTAGGCAGCATCCACGATCGTGCAAGCATCTCGTGCATCAGTTGACTTATTTATCGCTAACAGGAGGGAAGGCTGGCGACTTAGCACTCAATCTGGCATCAGCTGAGCGTGTGTGTGACGTTTTGTATCTCCGGAGGTTTTCTGCACCAGACAGCGACACTTCCCGTCCTTCAGTCGGTACAGAAATGGCTGACAGCGGCAGTTAAAGATGAATCATTAATATTCGCTTGTAAAGTAAATCTTACAAACCATACAAAAATATAAAAAAATAAGCGAAAATAGCAGACTACATGCAGGTTAAAGTAGCTGTAGCTAATCTGAGTCTTTACAGAGAAAACGTGTTAAACAATCAGAATGGTTGAAGTCAGTTGATTTGCACTGTTGCTTATTGCACGGTCGCGTGCGTTCAATATTCCTGCAGCGAGTGCTTTGATACTACTTTGCAGTCGTATTGCGAAAGTGCTGAAGACTGCGCTACTGACAAAGCTATGCTTTTACGTCTTGCCTCCATAGCCGTAAGCGTATATTATCATCAGCGGCGTCTGAGGAAAGAACACTATTGAATGTGGGTGACATTAATTTTTTTCTTCAAACTCATCTAATAATCGACAAAGGCGCAAGGCAGTACAGCGCTTGCTACAATACGCGGCGAGTCCAGCTTCCATGCGCTTGTGCGGGTCCAGGAGTTGCAGAATAGACCAGCTCTATCAATTTCCTGACCAGATGCGGCGGATGGTGTGGAAAGCATCTATAGCAGGCTTTAATTTCATTAGGCACAGTTTATCTTAGTTAATCAGTAAGTAAGTCAGATGCATTACATTGGGTACATGTACAAGTAAAAAGCATTTTATTTTCGTTTGCATTTACCTCCATATTTGCAGAAAATTTAATTCCGATGAATGTATGCGACATTTTAAAGGCGCATGGATTGTCTCATCGTTCGTTGTCACGTATTGATTTCTATGCTGGACCTTATGAACAGGACAGTATTTCGCTCCGTTTCCTAGACGGATGGTCCTTACAGTGTTACTATTTAAAGGGTTACTGTAACTCTAAGTACTCTGTACACAGTTGACCAGCGTCGTATTCTCTTTTACAAGAAGTTGATACACCACAGCAGGTTTTAATAAGAACTATTGCCAAACTTTGCCGACATGATATTCTGTCAGTTGCGGCCAAATATGGCATTAATCGAGTGGATAATTCTGTTTCTTCTATCAAGAAGTCCATGTGGCAGACATTTGCTGCATCCGATGTATAGATTTTTAGTGTTTTCTTAATGTTGTCTGTGCATGTTTCACTGCTTTTATCATGGTTTGTATGTCTTAGTCTTTGTAAGCTGCTTCGGCGTAATCAATAAATAGTAATAAATAATATGAACACTACGTAAACATGTTAAGTTAGTTGCGAATAATAGATTGTTGATTGTGTTTGTGGTATTTCGTTATTATTTAATCTTCAGGCATACGCAAACGCCACGCTACTGTATGCGCAGCAGTGATAGCATATCTTGCAATACCTCCTCGTCGTTTCACCGATGGTGCAGCACTGCGGCGCATTTGACCGTCAAAGCAGTCGTGAATACACAATGCAGCTAACCTGTTGGCGCATTTGCATCGGTCGTTCGGTAGCTACTCGCCAGGGAAATACGCCAAAGCGACCCGCAAAACAAACGAACATAAAACAATGGTGAACGGAGGCTGCAAGCCAGCCGTCGTACCCCCGCCGGTTGTCTGCTTGGTGATGGATGTTGGAGCATCGCTGTACTGCAATATCAGAAATGCGTGGCGTTGACACGGAGACACTTGCCCAGTGTGATGGTGATGGAATGAGTGGACATAGCGTTCTACCCGACACACTATACATCAGCATGGCGCCGTAATACTTACCTCGCCATTCGAGAGTCTGTATACATTGTAGTTTTGGATTATAAAAGGTTTTTAGAAATTTTTCATCCTACTTCTCCTTCGCTCTCCGGGTAGCAACTGTGGGCAAGCTGCTTACATTCCGTTGCCCAGTGAGGCCCGACGGTTTGAACAGTCAATAACTGCGATATCCGCTACGTAGCTGTTTTGGGCAGACTGCTTACTCATCGTAGTGGTGCCGAGGCTAACGTAGCCTTCTATGCGTCCGGAGTCTGTAAATGAGGACTTGCTTTGGATGGAAAGGCAAAGACAAGTATGGTTCATTCCGTTCGCGGAAAAACGCGTGGGTGTGCAGGTAAAACCGTGTGATCCCTTGACAACGCGTGCCATACATTACGAGAGCTTCTGTGATCGGGTTTTCTCTATAAATAGGTGCTGTATGAAGTATCCTGCTGTTTAGGCCACTTTAAAAATGTCTGTGATGATGATGATAATGATGATTACCTCTACCTCTTTATTCTCCACATGTCCACTACGTTTTTCTTTATTTTCCTCTACGGTGCTTACAGGCAGCATCTGCAGACCGCTGTGTTTGATCGCAGCGTATTGCGACAAACTTCGTTTTCTTAAATGTCGCCTGATATTTACACGTATGTGTGCACTTTTCACCGCAGATTTCAAAGGTCGGGGAATTGATATACGACTTAGCCATCTGCCAGTCTGTATTAGATTCAAAATGCATTAAAGCTGTGTCCGAGGATAGCACAGAAATGCGTACTGCTGCTGTTTTGCAACAGTGACCTTGAGATTAACCGCATGACCTTGAAACTCGAAGATGATCTAGATATTCCAATGATGTACCTTCACACTGGAAATGAAGATGCTAGCTTAAGGCAGTCAGAACTTAAAGGTTGGATTGAAAAAAATGCGAAAATATGTCTCAAGGTCAAAGGTCAAGGTCAAAATGTCAAAAGCAGCGAATTACTTCGAGCGTTATCGTAACACATGTTTCGCTCAAGCGATAGCAGTTTCCGACCGGTCGTTTTTTAGTTGCACGCTACAGTTGCGCTACCGTGACCTTGACCTTGGATGCATGACCTTGAAACTGAACCGTGACCTAGATATTTTAAGTCGTATTGCCATACCAAGAAATGAAGTTGCTAGGTAAAGCCGTTCGAAAGGAAAAATAGAAAAATTGCTCTTAAAGTCGAAGGTCAAAATCAAATGTCACTAACTTCCAACAACAACTTCCAATTACCTTTTTAGCTTTCACTGTGGGGCAATTTCCTACCAAGTAACATCAATTTCTGCTAAGTAGTTTCCGAGATTTTGTGCGGATAGATACAAACATACAGACAGAAAGACACACACACAGACGCAGGCAAAATCAATACCTGCTCGCAGCATGCGCGCAGGTAAATATTGAATGTCGTTAAGTGCAATCGTAACAACAACAAACAAACGAAAAAGATATTATTTTAGGGTGTGGGAGGAGGGCAAAACCCTTTATATTTTACCATGCAAGCAGGTGCGTAGCCAGAGAAGGGCGATATGGGTGTCCGAAAATGTTTCTTAAACAATAGACTGGCAATAGTAAACTAAAATTGTGCACAATTTTGCTTACTATTGCGTATTTTCGAAGTTTACATGCATATTTGTCTCCATCTTCTGGGGCGAAGCCTCCAGACCCACACCGAGACTTTGCCCCTGGACCTCGCTGAGGGACTTCCAGTCTCCCAGACCCCCAACTTGTCTTCCCTGTAGCAAATTCTTGGTAAGGCCCCTGCACGCAAGCTTCTGACGCAGGAATAGTACGCAATACAGATCAGCGGATCTCTCGGAATCGCTTGCGAGTAGCACTGACCGGCGTTAGTGGTCGGTGCACTCGTCCGTTCTAAGGATAATTAATTCGTTGTGTATTCACTACTGATGGAAGCAGCAGAGGTCTGAGTGTATTCTAGCATCTGATTGCCGACCTAATGCTTTCTGTCTGCAATGGGATTTAGCGAGCAGCAGACTCTGAATCTACATAATGACACGCCGCGCGCAATTAACCACGAAAGCTAACCACGTTCTGTACCAAGTGTTCTGTTGGATATTTTTAGTACCGTGTTTCAGGCGGCATCGAATGCATGAGATGCGAACCATTGCGACAGATGAGCCCGTAGCGCGCTGCATCAGTCTGACTGCCTGTCTGTTGACGCGCCTGCGCTCTGCAAAAGTCGCTAAACGGATCGAAGTTTCGAAGAAACATCGATTACATGGGCGTCCTAATTTTCAACAGGACCGAATTTTTAAAAGGGGGTAGGCAAACTGGGCAGTTGCCCAGAAACCTCCACAACTAAAAGGCCTCCACATAAAATATAGATATACTTAGTTATTATTACAATTGTAAGTGCATGTAAATTATAGCATTTGACGGTGGGTAGGGGCCTCCAATAATGATCCTGCCCAGGGCCTCCACATACTTAAATCCAACACTGATTTTCAAACGTTTTTATGCGGCCTTTGCCGATAAAACAAGCGTTAATTTTCAATTGTTGATACGCCGCTAGTCTACGCTGTAATATTTTACGTATTGATGATAATAATAGTTATAGCAAGGGTCGTCTCGACGCGATGAAACGAGAACTAGCCTTCTTGGATTTCCTGTTCGCGTTAGCCAATAGCTCTGTCTCTTGAGATATTCGCATGAGACACACAGACGGACGGACAATTTTCTCCATTCTGGTGGACGATGTCGCTACTAAACGAAGTTCTTTGAGTAGGTCAGCTGTCAGAGCGTCGCTGTTATCCTGCTTTCCTGTCGTGTTTACAATATTGTTTGTTAAAATAAAGTACGTTAATGGCGTGGGCAAACGAACAATTAACGCTACTGAAGTCGCTCACAGAGTGTCATAAACATTACGCACGTGCTCATGCGTTATGATGCGCGGTGAGGCGTAACTCACTGCTACGCAATAATATTACTCACTTAACTTGTGATGGATGTCGTTGTCACGTCATCATAACCTTGACATTTGACTTCATGACCTTCATTTAAGGTGTAGTGGGAACTATTACATGGCTTTTGTTGCAAATGAAGTACTCTTTCCAGCAGTGAATAAGTTTTGAAAATCGGTTAAGATTTGACAAAGTTGAGGGCAATATTTCTTAGGCGATTATTTTTTTGACTTACCCTGTATATGCACAAAGGTTCAGAAACTGGAAAATATATAACACATATCATATTGTGCAAGCAGTGTGGGTCGAACGCGAGCTGCAACCTTGGCGGAAAGAGTGCTAATGTTTAATACTCGATCACTCATTCACGTCGCTGACGTGCCGCGGTCGGTCCGTCGCCGAGAAACCTGCGCAGACAGTGGATGCGTGATGGTAACCCGGGTCAGCTGACAGACGTCCGTAATAAACACATTAAACAGTAATATACGGTCGCCGTCACGACCTTTCTGCAAGCTACTGTACCTAGAATCTGAAACAGTCTGCCTGACGGCGTTATCCACAGAAAGCTATTTTTTGACGGCCCACTTATTCAAAACATCTCTCTTTTGGTTATTTTTCTTGTCCCGATAAGCGGGCTAATTTTTTGCACTTATAACTCAGCGGGCTACAGATTGCCGAGTTGATAGTATATACTGTTTGAATCGCGTCTGTCTGTCTGTTGACCAGGGTGTCGCAATACGTAACACTGAACATAGAGATACGTATTAGTGCATACTGACCAACCTGATCACAAACCAAAAAACTAGCTCACCCTGACCTATTTAAGCCAGCTGAGCGTCACTGCCCGTGGGCGGCTGGTTTTTTTTACGTTGTTTAGATTTTTGAGGTTTATAGTCAACTCGTCTCCAAGGCTTGTGGCCTTAACCCTAAACTTAACCCTAATCCTTACTCTAACCCCAGTCCTACTGCTAGTCATAACCCTAACCTAAACCCGAAAGGTTCTAACGAGTTGACTTGGGAACAAGTCGACTGTTACCTGATTTTGATTTGCGTAGGCCTATTATTTGTGTGTTGATATTTACTCGTTTGTTACATGCAACCTATGCCTCTCTGCTGTCTTCTTTTTAAACGATAAGGATTGCTTAACACAAATTTACTTACTTACTTATTGCACGTATTGGCAGGTACAGAGGCTGAGGCGAGCAAGATGCCGTCGGATAGACATCATCAGGTCAAAGATACAGCAACACTCGGTGATTTGGCTTCATCTAAGGTTGCGGCAACAAAACGCTACAAATCAACCGCCTCTGCCGCTGCAACTGATACAACCGGCTCGCACGAAGGTACCGTATCTAATATAATAATTCTGTTCGTGTGTCTGCCTGTCTGTTTGTTTGTTTCGTTGTTCGTCTGTTCGCTTATAACGCAGGAACGAGTGCATCTATCGCCTCCAGATGTTCAGGGTAGTTCCACGGCGCCCCGTGCATGGTTTTAGGCGCACAAAAATTCGGACTGGGCGGAGCGAAAAATTGTTATTTTTGCGTTTTATGGCATCTATCGGCTAAGCGCGTGCAGCCTGGCTGCATTGGGCAACGTGGTTATTAGAGCGTGACGACCGTGAACTGTGTAGACTATAGCACAGGCGTGTGGCTTGCAGCTAGCCGACCGGCAGCGGCCTGGGCGGGTATGGAGACGGGCGAGTGTCGGGGGAAGGACTGAAACTGAAAACCATCGTATACGTGATACCAGTTAGGGTACGCCGCTAGTCTACGCTGTAATATTTTACGTATTGTTGATAATAATAGTTATAGCAAGGTGTCGTCTCGACGCGATGAAAAGAGAACGAGCCTTCTTGGATTTGCTATTCGCGTTAACCAATAGGTCTGTCCCTTGAGATATTCCCATGAGACACACAAACGGACTGACAATTTTCTCCATCCTGGCGGACGATGTCGCTACTAAACGAAGTTCTTTGAGTAGGTCAACTGTCAGAGCGTCGCTGTTATCCTGTTTCCCTGTCGTGTTTACAATATTGTTTGTTAAAATAAACGTTGATGACGTGGGCAAACGAACAATTAACACACACGCGTACACGATTGATACATCTCCAGGCTTTGTCAGCAGTGATTTGCGTGTCTAAAGCAGCTGTAATACCAGAGTCTGAACGTGTCGGTTTATCGAAACAATCTTGCGTCCATTTCGTCCTCTCCACAGCAGCTGCAGCGGTGAATGCGATGCTGTCACTGACAAACTTCGCGCCATTACATCGAGCGTTTGAAACACCTGCTTGAAAAAATGCGATAAACTTGTACCTAGTTTGTGTGTCCATCCGTTGGATAAATTGAAACGAATTGCTGTAGGTCCTGCTTGTCTAGCGTCGGTAATTGGTTTAAACCAGCGCATTAAAGGTTTTTTAAATGATATGCGCTATATAAATTTACGTTTTACTTACTTACTTACTTACTTAACCTATCCACCTGTTCAAAATTTCACTTGGGCAACGTGACGACTTTGATGTGAAGCGGTCTTCAGGCCACTCCTGTTGCTTAAGTGGTGTCTCTTTTCTTACTTTTCTGTGCTCAGTTACGCTTACACGTGTTTGCTGGAACAAATATGCAAATTTGCGAAATGTTTATCAGACGTGAAGTTAGTTCTGTTCTGTTGAGATCACGTATGAATTTGTACGATGCTGCGCAGTGGACTTCTTTTATACGGGCTCGCTGAAGCATATACTGTCATGCTGTAATTAATGCGCGAAGCGCTTTTTGGTTACAATAGACGATACAGTGTCACACAGATACTATTAAGCTGTCTCTTTCTAGTCTTGACACTCTGTTCACCAACGGACAAGCTGCTGCCAATGGTTTGTCTGCAGCATGTAGCAACGGGGTTGTGACACTGTTCGTTTTTTGTTATAATACGAGTTTCTTTCTGTAGTTTGTGTAGTTCTGTAGTCTGTTCCTTTCTTATTATTGTCACAGTTTTGTGTGTGTTAGTTACGGTGTTTTCTTTCTATGGGCCTAGCTTCCCGAAATAAACCTGCTTGATTGGGTCGGGTTCTCATCATGCAGAAGATTGGGATCATACAGTACAGTCTGCAGCAGTTATTAGTATACAGTTTTGTAAGCTCCGGACACCGTAAAATGAAAAAAAAACATATTGCGAATTCTGTTTAATCCGGTGTTCTCGTTGTGTCATCTGTCGACAGCGGGAAAGTACAGCCGAATTTTTGGAAGCTCAGTACAAACATTCGCTCTCAGTAGAGACGAGCGGTTGTCAATGATGGTTTTGAAATTCAATTAAAAATTAAAATAGAAACAATTTATTGAACATAGTTGCAATTGACGTTATTTTTTGCGCTGACAATAAAACTGTTATTATATAAATCTTTATTTACCGAATATACGGTAGCATAAAAACACACAGCAGCGCAAGCATAAATACAAACAAGCAAAACGGGCATTGCCTTAGACCTTTGTCTTAGTTTTTTGGCAATTTGCCTTCGGTAGTTTTCTTACTTAAACATGGACTGGACAAATTTTCATGGCTTCGCTGTGGAGCGTAAATGCACGGTGCTTCCGTACGCCTATAAAATATGCTGGAGAGCTGCATTTTCTCGCATTGTGTGCTATGCGGCATGATGGAGCGTACATCGGAGACTGTACTTGGCTTTCAACGCACGTTGCTGCGGCAAACAGTCGCGTCATCCGTCGAACGCGGCGCTGTCGTCTTTGCGCGTTCGGCATTTATGTCCTAATGTTGTCTGACAGTCGTCTGCTTGACTCACTACACAGACTGTCGACTCTTAGAAACTTTAATGTGCATTTGTCGTTCAAAATTTCACTTGCACAACGTGACAATTTCGATGTGAAGCGCTCTTGAAGCGGCTCGTGTTGCTGACAGCGCTATATGAATTGTCTGCTTTAGGCCTTCAATGTACTTATTAATTTTACTACGGCGTAAGCGCCTTGGGCCATGATGCTTGCCTATCTTTCAATCCTTTCCAAACCGTTTATGGAACCCAGCCATAAATTTTTACCCACCGGCAATGTACACTGCAATTAATTTTGCAGATAGGCTACATTTTTAACGAAAACTATACAATCAGAACTTTGCGCTCCATCGCTTCTCCTCTTGCTACGATGTAACATTTTCAAACTTCTAACACAACGTTGCTTATATATGATATTTTGTTTATACTCCAGTACCAAGTGTCAACTGCTGTGATGGACTTGGTCGTTGTTTTCGCCTTGTTTGTATTTATGCTTGCGCTGCTGTGTTTTTTGATGCTACCGTATGTTCGGTGAATAGAGATTTATATAATAAGAAGAGAAGACGCTGAGGTGCCGTGGAGCATAGTTTTCTTGTTCTAAGTTCCACATTGACAGGCCACCAACGGCAGTATATTATCCAGTCACCAGGCAACGTCACAGTCACTAATGGAAGAGATGATGATGAGAAATATCTTTGTAACGCGGTAACCGCTACAGACACCGTAAGAATTGGGGGAGCAAATTCTCCCGCAATACCATGGATATAGTGACGTACGATGTGCGAATACCGCAGTGACAAGGGTAAAATTATTCTCATACAATTTTGTACCGTAGTGCAGAGGTTTTCAACCTGTGGTCAGCAGCGTGACAAGGTTGAAAACCTCTGCCGTAGAGCACTATTGCGACAGGAATGAAGTAATCGTGGTCTACATAATTTCACGCCACCTACTGTGTACTGTTTTATATTAAGCGTCTACGACATGTTTCAAACTGTAGGGAATATGCGTGAAGTGTGAACGTGGAAGGGCCTGGTAAGTATAAGATAAGATAAGATTAGATAGGTCTATGGGAAAGTTTGACGTTCAGTCAGAAGTTGACTAACGACCAGCTTATATCGTGCCTCCACACGTAATCACAAGAAACTCAGCTGTAGCTGACATGCCGCCAGACGCTACGAAGCACAGCTTTCCCGCTATTCGCGATCTGTTGGCAGGATTTATCGACTTTTAGTTATCCCTCTCCCGTTTGATGCTCTCACTGAGGGGATCCCCTCAAGATATCGAGTTAATATTTGGTATGGGAAAACTAGAATGGCTGGGCTACAATTTGGTGAAGGTCGCATAATGATCGACTCAGTCGTTCGGGCACAATTTATCAACGTGACAGACACACAGACAGCCACGTCGCCATAGCAAATGCCGCGCCAACGCACTGCTTTGGGTGGCCAAAAACCAACGGTAAATCCCACGCCAAAATCGGTAAAGGCAGTTCGGAAAAAAGGGTAAAAATGACTAACGTGGAAAAGGGGTGAGTCATCAGACTAGCGTGGAAGCGTGATGGAATGAGTAATTATTTCTACGCTAATCAATGTTCATTTGCTACGAATCGGCACGAAATCACATGAAGGTAATAGGCCGCCAAAACAAAAAAAAATGGTTTCAGTTAATTGAAATACACACAGCTGGGGGTGAGAGCTAAGACTGGGTGACCCCATATCCCCGCGCCTGTTGGTGGAAATTACGTGCCACGCTGCAACATCTCTGATCTAGATGCATCAAAGTAATCGGAAGCCCTGCTCAGGAAACGTGACGTACCGCCGGGAGCCGCCCGCGAACTACTCAGACATTATGGCTTCGTAATGGTTCATACGGTAATTTCGTCGCCGCCTCGCGTTTCCGTTCCCTTTCTATAGGTCTATACTGCTCGTGCTGTTTCCTCAGGGACTATAAAGCTTCCCAAGATTCATTCCCTTCGTCGCTTCGTACGCGCGTTTCTGCCATTCAGAGTTGCATCTGGCGACATCTTAACAAGCGCGAGTTGTTGCGAGCTACTATGAAGTAGGAGCGACCCGATCGGCCGCCAATTCGTCTGTCTTCGTTTCTGCAGACATAGGCCTTACAGGGTGGCCCGAAAACTGCACGTTTCCATTTGCTTGATGTTAAATTGATATGGCTTTGTGAAATCTCAACCTGACACCTGACACTAGGCGTTGTATGACGCAATGATGACGTCATTGAAACGAAAGTTTATAAAGAAGTAAGGAAACTGCATCCTGTAGATACACTTTGGAAATACTCAAGAAACGCCGTACCGGGTAACTAAGGTTGTACAAAACGAAAATATTAATTCTACAAGGTAGTGTAGAAACGCGCAATAGGTGCTGTGGACAGTATATGCAGCGTTTTGTTGGGAATCTAGTCAGGTGTAAGTCTGCCAAAAATTATAAAATTCGGTTTAGATTTCACAAAGCTATATGAATTTAACATCGAGCAACTGGAACTGTGCAGGTTTTTTGGGCCACCCTGTAGGCTTGTCTACATAGAAGGACAATCAAAAGAGCACTATTTTTGCCGGTGTTTCGGCTTCGGCTACAACGTCGGTCGCATCAGGCTGATGTTGTTGGCTACATGCGGA
>Ga0126335_1001581_pt1 | contig 12915 bp, 7 predicted proteins | sample OlaspJWI45metaG_FD_108409 | JGI IMG/M metagenome (GOLD analysis project Ga0126335, IMG submission 108409) | Marine gutless worms symbiont microbial communities from Oahu, Hawaii - Olavius sp. 1 OAHU.JWI-45 metaG | ecosystem: Host-associated > Annelida > Digestive system > Unclassified | place...
ATTCACCGCGCGAGCGCACGATGAATTAGCATTAGAAAAATGTTATCCGTTGAATGTTGTGCTAAAGTGGTGCGGAAAATTGGCGGTTTTATAATTCCACTACCTCACCTAGAAATCCTATACCAAACTACTCCACACACCACTATCTCGACTAGATAATGATGTTGAATCGAATAAACCGCAAATAAATCGCTCTTGTAATGACTGAATTACGAAATTGCGCCTCCGGCTGTGCTTACATTATAGCTGGAAACAAAAACATGATTAAAACATACCGTAGGGATGTTTGCACTAATAAAGTCTGGAAGATTCAACTAATCGATTCCAAGTAACTGCATTTGGCAAAAACTGAATGTGAATGTGGGTCAGGTGTAGGGTTTATGGTTAACATCAGGTTTAGGGTTTAAGGTTAGGGTCAGGTACAGGGTTAGGGCCCGTTTTAGACTTAGGGTTCAGGTTAGGGTTAGGGGTTAAGTAACTTAAGTTTAGGGTCAGGGTTAGGGTTAGGTTTTTTTGGCAACGATTGTAGTTATGAAAACTGCAGAGGAGACTGTAAAACACCACAATGGCAGTCGTGATTCGGTGATAGTGTCGGTGGCAATTTTGATGGTTGTAACAATACTAGTTTGGAACAGGATTTCTAGGTGAAGTAGTGAAAATGCAAGAGCACCCAGAAAATGTTATTGACCGTGCGCTTGCACGGTCGACAAAAACGTTATTCACTGCGCACACTCGCGTGCTGAATAACGTTGACTTACGATCACGGTTCAATGCCCCCTTATCCCCTGTGCACTTATAGAAATATTACATTTTCATCGAGAAATTGAAGGAGATGAATCTCAGTCCGCATAGGTGCGTCCACAGCTTTGCTCGTGGGAAGTGTCTGTTTGCCCGCCACCAGGCAGATTCTGGCCATCAGGCGAATATAAACTACCTGGCGGCTGAGCATAGGTGTATTGTTATTTGCTTGGTGCAGGATGCAGGTGATTGAAGTTGAATCACTAGTTATGCTAATAACAAGAGATACAAACTCGATCAACATACCTTTATGATACTAGGAGTGCATTAAAACTATGTGTTCCTGGCAGATGCAGTTGTTTGCACTTGAAAGGTAATTGTTGATGGACTGCTCTGCTCTGGTTACAAAACCTGATTTTTGTGCAAACGTAAGCTGACAACATTACTAGCCAAGCCCAATTTCATTCTGTGTATGTGTTAATGAGTGCATGCATTGTGTGCTAGATGTAAATTTATTGTTTTTACATGCATCATTACAGTACCTAGTGCACGTTATACATCACCGTAGCACAACTTTGCTACTACTGTTACTTCATATTTAGGACTTGTATAATTTCAGATTAGATGACTGTAACTTAGTGTTCACAGGACTCCCGGAGTCAACGATTGCAACTCTGCTGCTCTTCTGGTGTTGGGTTTTCGGCAACATGATACGTCACTGCAGCAATAATTGAGCTTCACTGGCTACCAGTTGTGGCACGAATTGAGTTCAAACTCTGCACGCTGGTGTATCAGTCAGTTACAAGTAATGTACCATTATACATCAAAGTCATAGTTTCCGGGCTAGATCGACAGACTCACCTTCAGTCAGCTTCTTAGGGTGATCTGGTTGTACCACAAACAAGACTGAAATTTGGCAAACATGCATTTAGTGTTGCCGCTCAGCAGCTCTAGAACAAACTACCCTCCGATGTCAGAGAGGCATCCACATTGGCAACATTTAAGAGACATCTTAAAAAACCTTATTATGTTCAGTTTTACTTTGCTTTACTTCAAAGAGGGAAGCTTCAAACATGGTTAGCATAAGATCATAAATTTCTGCCATGTTCACAATCATGTTGTTCATATGAACGGCTCTCTGCTAAAGGCATTTTTAACATAACAGTTGTTTTAAAATCTAATCTACAGCCAGGCAAGTTACTAATAGTATTGAAACGCCGGGCGAGTAGCTGATGGCTGGGCCAATTAGTTAATTACCTGGCCACCGGGTGTGTCGTAATTCACCCAGTGGCCGGGCAAATAAAGATTCACCCGACCGCCAGGCAGATAGTTATTTGCCCGGCTGACAGGCAAATAGCCTTGGCCTTGCGTGTGCAATAGCCTGTGATAGATCCGCTGTCAGTCCACAGATCAAACAATTACTATAGGTTACATCACTCGCACTGTCAGCCATTTCAGCCCAGAATATCACAGTGTGCGACGTGCATTTTTCGTCTGTCATTTCTGGTGTCGTCCATCACAGCGACCACTGCTCTCAGGCTACCAGGAGACTATGAACCTCTGGGTATAGAAAATAATACGGCATATATGCAGATGCCGTGTTGGGTAAAATCATTTTAGCACTTAACACAAATAACATTTAAATTCTGAACTTGTCCAGTTTTACTCCCCCGTTATTTACCGTACACATGCGTGGTCATTAACATTATTTTCATGCTGTCGCACCGTGCACATTTGCATGATGGATGGCATTTTTCAGTGCTTATTCACTCTGCACACGCACAGTGAATAATTATCACTTGTACAGTGGGAAAATGGGGATGTTTGAAAACAAGGTTAAGGTTAGGGATATGATCATGGTCAGAGCCTCCACCGAAACAACAACAATAACATAGTTTTGAGGTTGGTATCTATATCAGCATTAACATTCACACTTTGCATATGCCAGATGGACATTTTACCCACGACCTTAGGACTTTTACTGACTGGTAGACATCATTGTATATCTTTGTGTATGCGTAAGTTATTCACGTGCACAGCATTCTCTTTCATTAACGGTCTCATCAATGTTGGTTAGGCATAGAGTAGTGAGTGAGTGACTAGAGGCTTAACATTTCACTCGACACTTTGTAGGTCATTTTGGGGACAAAGCATAGAGTAAACCTTTAATGTAAAATAACATAGTAGATACAGTCCGGGAAGTCATGTGGGTATCGTGTTATTAGGCTGCAATAATTGCCATCGAGTGGCCTGCCATTCGTTTGCATGATGTGGCATTTGTTTACATTCTGTACTGGCAGGCTGGAAGATGGCTGCCTTAGTTCTGCATAGTTTTGTCTCATTTCACTCTCAAGAATCGTTTTAGCTAATGGTTTTTTAAATGTAGACCACTATAGTAGTTAATATTTGGTGAAAATAATGAAACTGGAGTCATTGGCATTTTTCCAGTTCTGTGCTGGCATTGCGTTAACCGGAAGAATGGTATAAGCTAGAGGTACTGTTACATTAAAGGTCTGCTCAATGCTCTGTCTCTGAAATGACCGTTGTGTGTATTTTCCTTTATTCACCGATCACAGAATCAACATCGAAATCTGGCAAGCCAAATGCACACAACGTACAGTTTCTGAATCTACAGTATATCAGTAACGTTCAACTTATCAGTGATGTCCCCGATGCACCACCACCACCGTTGCCAAACCTGAACTATAGCAAGGTACTGTTTCTGCTGCTCTTTATCAGTGAGTGATATACATTTTCCCTGCAATTTGCTTTTTCATTGTTTTAAGATTTTTCAAATTTTAAGCTCTTGCCTTCAAAGTGACTTGTTAACTGTTGAAAAGTACATTGAACTGTGCTCACTTCCTACATGTTGCTGCTAAATTTTTGTCCACTGTTCAGTGCATTGTTAGCACAAAGTGCTTTGTCAGTACACTACACAGTGGTCCATAAAAACGTGAACTGAATTTGTCTGAATTTGACTATAACTTTAGCTAATATTAACCAATTTCCATAATAGTTCTATAGTTTTAATCATAAAGAGATAATGTGATAAAATTATCCTTATTGCCTGTGTACCCTGCCTGGTAAAAATAAAACTACATTTTGACTGTGGTTCATTTGACTTACTTCAACTGAGTCAAATCACAGTTTCAATAATTTTTGTGCAACAGGAACTGAAAATAAATTTTTAAGATCATGCTTGCATTTACTTACTTAATATTTTAACAGTTATTGTTAATGACGTCATAAAAGTGTCATTGCATGCTGACAAGGCTTGCTGGAATCAGGTCATGGAATCACACCATTATTGAGAGAGGTGTCTTCTGTCAGCCTGTGTCGGCATTGAAGGAGGACATTTTGAACATTATTTATGATTGTTAATCTTGAAATGACAATGTCATGATGACACAAAAATGTAAAAGATATCATTGGCAGTGATGTTGATGTTTCCTTCTGCTTCAAACACAATGTGAAACAAATGATAGCATTTTTAACTGCAACTAGAAAATGCAGCAATTAAGATGTATTGCCACTTATAGCCACTGGTTCGGGGCACCCAAAACATCCGGCATCCTGAATCGCAGTACGCAGCAAGTTAACACATTTACACACCCCGTGCTAATGCGCTATGATGTGCAGTGAAGCATTCTTCATGTGGGGCTCAGCTCAGACCTACTTGCATAGCTTACAGCCCTCTCCTAGACCCCCTGGCCGAATTTCAACTTCTTGTGTCTTCAGTGCTCACTTCTGGGCGCCTCCACTTGTGCCTTTGGCACTCATCGCCACCCCCCTAAAAATAGGGCCATAACTGCCCCAGCCGCCATCCAAAAATTTGAAGACAGGTCATGTGACTTAGGTTATGCCCCTGTAACCTAGTTTTGCATTTGTAAATAGCACTTTTCGTAGAAAGCATGCACACCAAATTTGAAGTCTCTAGCTTCGGCCGTTGCAAAGATATAGAAAATTTTCAAGTGATCTATTATGTCCCCTTTTGACCTACTTTTGTATTCATTCAAAATGGGGGTAACTCAAATGCGAATTTTGTCAAAAAATGAAGTCAAATTTTTTTAAACTGGAGGAAGGGTGGATAAAAAGTCTAAGTAGATATTTCAAGCACGGCTTATGGGCTAACCTCTGAAATGCCTTTGACTGGAGGGCTGCTCGACAGGTGGGCAATATACCCAAGGGCAGTTCCACAAAAATGTCAACCACTAGGTCAGAAAATTAGAATTGATATAGCTGGACAAGTTGTGGATCAGAGAAAAGACAAAACCATCTAGTTTACAAATCTGCAATTGGTTTTGTGCGTGGACATATCACTATAAAGTTACACGCATCAGTACCAATGTCGGAATATTTTATTGATTATTTTTTCTACTTTAGAATATTGACATACATACATATTTCTGTACGTTCGACACTGTGTACATCCAACACCATTCCTAACTGGAGCAGTGGGATTTCTACTGTATTCCTGTAGAAGGTATTGACAAACAACAACCAGTAGCAGTCTATGGCAGAAGCCATGCAGCCTTTACTGCCAACAAAATTCAAACTGGTGCACAGTCTTTAGCCACAGATAAAGTATTTGGAAGCATGGGACAGAAGAATCAAATCTTATGAGAAAAATACTGAAACAGCAGCCAGAATTGGTGATAATTTTACATAATATCAGACATATCTTGTCTTCCTTACTCACTTATTGTATACAGTCAGAGGTGTTGTGGCATTGCGATTAATCAACGCAGTGTTAAGTGTCATTTTTAACAGAAGTAGGCCTACTTGATTTTTAGTTAGGAGTGTTACTAAATTCTGAAAAGCAGAAGCACTGTTTGTTGAAAAGTGCTTGCACAGTTATGAGTTATTTTTCTAACTCATGTTTGATTATATGCTTTCTTTGAAATTTGAGTAGACTTTGTAAGATTTATGTTCTGACTTTTGTCTGATTATGTGTAAATGTGTGTATTTGTCTATTATGTGTCTGATATTTCTGTTGGAACCTGTTGGCACTTGTGTAATTATTATTGGTTGCTGACATGTTTCAGTTGAGCGCTCGCTTTAGAACCAATGTGGATGAGAAGATGCGGAAACTTGGTTACGTTGGCGTTGGTGTCAGTCCTGTTGGTCAGCGCCTCGTTGACACGATCACGAAAACGTGTGTGGCACTTCTGATTTATTGACACAAACGTTTCCTGCACTCTAGTGCATTTGATATATTTTAGTTTAATTTTGTTTATCATTAGTCTGGGAGAACAGTATGTCAGAAATGTTTAGTATGTTTTTAATTGTACTACTGGTGTACTGCGTCACGCTATACATGTAGTTAATTTTATCGTAATTATAATTCTTTTGTTCATCATAGGACTTGTGTGACACGAAATTGTCTCGGATGAGCACAAACCTGTATTCTGCAGCTTTTTTTACTGCTGTGACTGATCTTTATGTACGACTTTGAAACTCAAACATTACCAAAATATTCGCTGTATACCTCTGCACCAAAAATGAAATTTGTTGGTCAGGACATTCAAAAGTTAGCCTGAATTGAAAAAAGTACGAATGATGCCTAAGATAGCTTTCAAGGTCAGATGTCGTCAGCATCCAGGCAGTATCAGTTTTTTGCTGCAATACATATCTATTGAGTTGCATGGATTTCTGAACCGTAGTTTTCGAGTTTTTGCTGTCACTTGCTGTAGTAAAAACACCTCCAAAAATACTTGCAGTGAGGAAAACGATTTGGAATACAGTAAAGGGACACTGGGCAAGGAAACAGAACAAAACATGTATGATAGTGCCAGTGGGGCCATGACACTCAGTGCTTGACTGACTGCACCACTTGTCCAACACGTTACTTTGGTGATAATGCCATGGCAACATTGACTGACACGAGCACATGTTAAACTAACATTTAACTCTGTGTGTGTATGTGTTGGGGTGTAGGCTAGCGGAAGTCAGGTGGGATAATCAGAACATCGTCATTCTTGATCAAGTAACGATCGTTCCACCATACAGAGTTGATGACTGCTCTGCAACTGATCCAAACAGTCAGGCACTGCAGCATGTCCGCAAACTGGTGATTATAACTATATAGTGTGATGGCAAATAACTGAGTCATAGTTGTCCATTTTTTATTTATGATAACTGTTTCAGTGATCAATGAGAAAACCCTATAAGGTGTAATTTTGTCCGTACCTACAGTCAGTTTTAAAATTCTTAATTCTTATAGTACTTATGTAGTTCATTGAAGGTTCATGTGTCTAGTGCTGCATTAATTTATTGTGTTATTGGTATGGTGTGCACTGTGCATTGATTTATATAGCACATAGTCACAAAAGTCTCTAATGCACTGATAACATGGAGGTTTATGGAGACAGAGTGATCTGTGCAAGAACAGACCTGGACAGAGTCAAGAACTCTGTAATTGTATAACATTTCCAGAATTTATACAATTCAAGTGGCAAGTGGCCGGTCCAGTCCAAGACTGCTAGCTTGAGGGTGCCCACACTGCACCCTCAAATTAATATATTTACATTTGGACAGAGTGATCTTCTAGCTGCATGATGCTGAATGTGGAAAATAATCAGCCTGCTAGGTAACCTCAGCCTTTCGTCCCTTCAGGGTCCGTAAAATGAGGACCATCTTCAGCTAGGAAGGCAAGGGCATGGTTCATACCATTTGTGGATAAATGCATGTGTGTGCAGGCGAAACTCACAACATACTTTGTACTTTGGCACTTCTAGGCTGAGCTTTTGATGGATAGGCGCTATATCAAGTGTCTGCAACTTTATATTTAGCTTTATTTCATTTCCATTTGCAGCCTGGCTTGTGACCAGCATGTGACAAGTGTGAATTTATCTCTGCGGCCAGGTTTTCGAATGCATAGCACAGTGGAATACAGTGTTTAGCGACCATTTGCTTACACAGCCAGTGTAGTGGTGAGCAGCCCTCTAGGTATTGCCGGCTACAGTGTTAGCCCACACATGTTGCTGCTTGCTGGTGCACTTAGTCTGTATGGGTGCCAGGAAATGCCAAAACACAAATTTTCCGGCTTCCGTCCATTTTTTTGGCACTTAAAATCGTCCCTGAAGCCACCCTGAAAGTTTGGGTGAAATTGTTCCACCTGTTCCCTAGTTATAAGTGAAACAATCAAACTCATAGACAAACAAAATCATGGATATAAATGTTGTACTGAGATGTTGATACAAGTCAGACAGAATGATGATTCCTCATGCGTGTCATTTGAGTTTAAGTCAGTGTGTTGTGGAGTTTGTTGCTATGATATATGCTGTGTTCTACAGCTGTCATCAATATCTCCATGCCACTGACTTCTCACTGATAGATACTAGCAGTTCTGATTGTCTGACTTTAGCTTATTCACTACTTAACATTACAAGTATTTAATGGTAAAGGTAGAAGACACTTGATGCAGCACCTCTGTGAGGCATTATTTATCTTTTTGTGACTTGTGACATTGAGTGTGTGTGTTTTGCATTTTTGTCTGTATGTTCATATTTTTGTAAGCAAGTAACTTATTTCAGTGTGGAGCCTCGATTTTTCGTGAAATGGTACTATCTTCCTATATGCTTGTTAATAGAATGCCATAAATTCTGAGTGTGGAGCTGGGCTGGGAAAAATGTGCCTGCACAGGCCCACTCTGGTCTGCTCCAGAACCAGTTTTGGACCTGGTTTTGGACGTAGGGTGTATTTGATAAAAAATTATATCAAATTATCTTAAAACTGAAATGCAACACTATACATTCATTTTGATGAAATTATCTTGTTTTTAAAAACGGTTAAGTTTTCTGTTAAGTATAAAGTTGAATACATGATTTCATATTGTGTTAAAATTTATTTTACCTTTTCCATCGAGTGTTAGTTTACACAGTTTTGTTTGTTGTAATTCAAGTGTATTGTTTTTAATGTGCAATGTTGTTTGGATTGTGTTTGCAGGTAGGAAAATTTCATAAAGAAAATAATGACAGTCCGTCATTAGCATCACCACCTTAGCATATTTTGAACAGCATTAGTTAACAATTATCAGTAATATGTCGGACTCTGACTGGCTCAGTTTAAATGTCTTACAAAGTCTGTCAGGTGGGCTAATTTTCATAATTAGTGTAAGGTATGCATCATAGGTCGTTGATGGGTATTTGTTGAATTCTGAATTAATATTGGGTTTGCAGTGATAGAACTGTTTCTGCATTCGGCAGGCAGGATTTGTTAAGAATACATACATACACACTTGCTTTTGTACTCATGTTTATGTGTGACATAGCATGGCTGTATAGTTGGTCTAGAGGAGGTTGTGTAGCCTATGGTGTACCACATTAGTTTACCTCTGTAAAATTTATCCATGTGCTGCTAAAATTCTGTTTTATCTGTCGCTGATTTGAGAAACAAGATTGCCTTGAAGTCAAAGGTGAATCACCCACGTGACGGCTTGCGTGTTATGTTTGCTTGTGATGATCACGTTGATATATGCATCTAAGGTGGAAGAATTAGCTGCGTACCAAAAATGAACTGTCTAGGTTAAGGATGTCGAAACCTGTCATATGACAAACAAACATACATACAAACAGACCAATGCCCATATTGCTATGCGCGTGGAACTACACTGTGTCTCAAAAAAACTTCCCAATGTGTAATTTGATCTGACTTTATCAAGCCTTAACCGATTTTCAATTGCTGGAAAGTGTACGAAATTTGCTACAAAACATTTAAAAATTCCCACCACACCTAAGTATGTTGCTTCTGTACCTTGAGAATTCAAAAGTATGAATTTCTGAAATATTACCACAGATACAACTTAAACATCACATTATGTGTGACAAAACAATGAAACAGTGGATATTATTGCTGTCATAGCAGTTGTTCAAAAATCCATAATTTGTCAATATGTCAGACCAAAAACGATACTGCCACTCATCACCTGCATTCTTAATGATGCTGTTGTCACTCACTGCTGGATGACACCCCATATCTTGTAGCAAACTAGATTGAGGTCAGGGCTGTTCGATGGCCACAGATCAGGTCGAATGAAAGAGGTGTTGCCTGTTTGAGAAGTCATTGCGTACAGGGTCCTGTGAACATTTAGGGCTGTTACATAAAGCACTCTGCTATTTTAAAGAATATTTAGCAGGAGTCGTAAACTGAAGTGGGAAGTAAGTTAGTAATAAATAAGTAAGCAAAATGCAATAAAATGAGCAAATGTAAAAAAACTAAAAATCAATGCATTTTGTTTGCAATTTCCTTCAGATTTGCAGCAAATATGAACGTTTGACTTACTGAAGCAGTGCAGCAACATATTTAAGGTGTGATGTGGACAATATTGTGTGACTGCAGCTAATTTCATACTCTTTCCAGCAGTGAAAGAATTTGGAAAATCAGCAGAGGTTTGACAAAGTGAGTTGATTACAAAATGGGAAGTTTTTTTGTGTCACAGATGTTGAACATTTTAGTAATCGATTCTGTTGGCCTCCTTTATTCTGAAGTCTGGGTAAGATGGTCAGGGAATTGAGGACTTGCCTTTGAAAAGTGTAAGTCACAGAAAATCCGTGAATAGTTTGATCATTTCACTCTTGTCTGGAGTCAAAAATTTTTATCAGAACTCGCATGTGTTTCACGTCGTAGGGTAGTGCTTAATAGACTGTTGCTGTGCCCATGGTGGAACTAACTTGCTATAGTTGCCGGGAAAAGTCATTGATTTCTGTCCAGTATGAAATGTGATTACCTGGCAAAATAGTTATGAAGAGAGAATTGGTTGTAAATAACTACTACACTGTGTCTAAAAAAACTTCCCACTTTGTAATCGGCCCTAACTTTGTCAAATCTTAATAGATTTTCAACATTTTGTTACTGCTGGAAAGGTATGAAGTTTGCTACAAAACACCAAGTAACATGCCCCAGCAGACCTTAAGTGTGTTGCTGCACAACCGTGATAACTCAGAAGTTTGAATTTCTGATATACCACCACAGATACAACTTGAACATCATATTATGTGTGACAAAAAATGAAACATTTATCGCATATGGCTGAGTAGATATTAATACTGTCACAGCAGTTGCTTTTGTGTCCATAATTTGCCTATATGCATGACCAAAGATGATCACGCCACTTGTCAACTGCATTCTCGAATGCAAGATGTTGCATGTTCGAGAAATCGAGAAGTTAGATATTATAAAACATTCTTTAGGTTGGTAAAACACTATATAAAAATTACGTCAAATGATTACATTAATGTATGGTTGTGTTTGATGTAGTCTTTATATACAAATTAGATATTGCATGTTAGTTAAGTGCTTGATTTTTTTAAAACTTGGCTAATGGCTATAAATTTGTGGGTTTTTTGCTCCTGAGCCAAGATTTCATCATTAAAGATATGTCAGTTAGTCCTAGTGAATGTTATGGTTTGTGTAACAAGTGTTGACTAATGGGAGCCAAACACGTACAGGCTTCTGGCAGATTTTGATTACACTTGTGAATTCAATTCGTGGCAAATAAGGCAATATATACATGTAGTTTGTAATGTGTCGTATTGTCGGTACTTACTTTCATTTATGGATACGTTTATTCGCCACTAACGCAGCCAACATAACAATAGAGAAGACAGACAGAGAAACTAAGTACAGAGATTACAGAACAGAAAACAGAGATAAAAACAGCTACAAACGCGACATAGCAATACTGGCAAACTCACAGAAAACAATTTTACGCAAAGAACAAGTGTTATAACCTGACGTTAGATTATACATACTAGCAGTGTTAACATAATACTGAGAGTAAGACACCAAGTTATTAACGCAGTCAAGCAAAGCATCATTATTTAGTACCAGCAGATGAAACCATATTCAAAAAATAAGAAGAGTGATGACTTAGTTGTAATTACGACAAAATATTTGTACCTCAGTCCGTAACGTTATGTGCTTCCATTTGTAAAGGTGCTGTGCATTACAAATGCCACTTATGTAAATAAGAGAGAAAATACTTTAAATGAATGAATTAATGCCAATAACAGTATTTAACAGCAGTTACTGTTGTCTTTATAGCAGAAGTGAACAATAACAATGTCTTACACTGGTAGCACATTAGTGCAATAGCAATGCAGGATATTAACTTGTGTGTCTGCCTGTCCATTGGCATTTACAGCCAGTTAGCCAGCTGCTGCAAAGTGGCACCACCTATTGAATGCATTTTTTTAAATGTACCTAACAATCTAACAAGCACCATCCTGTGAAACATTGGTAGACAACGCTGACTACATTGGATAATTCTGTGTTAAAGTAAATGCTTTTAGACATATTTGTCAATTAAAGTATTGGACTGTAAAACATTAAAAGTCTGCATTCTGCTGTAAGATAGCTAAATGTGATTGTGGACTGACTTCTATGTGATTTATGATTTTTATTCATTGTTTCCATGCTTTTGAATTACTGGACAGAAATTGAATACTTGAACATTATGTTTATGCCTTTAGCCATTGATAATGACATATTTGTGGCAGATCCATTATAGCGTGTGATTCTAATATCTTGATGCTGGTGCAGTGAAGGCTATGTTCATTTGTGTCTTTGTTAGTTTTTTGTGGAGTTTATTGTATCATTTGCAACTATTAATCTGTAGTCTCACCTGGTGATAGAGGAAATGTGAAATTTATGCAATTGCAAGTGACTGGGCAAAAGAATCAATTTCTCATGTAGTGTTTTGAAGTATTGGGATGTCTGAGTGTTTATTTGAGTCATTCTTCATGATAGCACTGGCAGACACCGTTTGCTGTTTTGTCAACCATGTGTGAGCATATAGGCAGCAGAAATACATGTGCTTGCACTGCATTATAAAACTTTATGGTGGACCTAGCAGCTGGCCAAGAACTGGGATGGTCATAAAACATGGACCGTGGAACATACACGGTACTGCGGACAATGCCGCCATGGTTTTTGAAGTGGGGCAGACATTAAGCCATTTGTCCGCCCCAGTTTTTCAGACCGAATGCCATGCTGCCATTCTGAAAAGGGATAGGTATTCTGAAGTTACGACCTTATGGCGCTATACAAATCTGTTTATTATTATTATTATTATTATTATTAAAAGACTATTGAAAGTAGGAAAAACACAGCACAAAACTTCTTGCTTAACCTGTTAGTAACTTGCTCATCACTCCACAACTTTCCGCTAACTCAAAC
>Ga0126335_1001582_pt1 | contig 12911 bp, 9 predicted proteins | sample OlaspJWI45metaG_FD_108409 | JGI IMG/M metagenome (GOLD analysis project Ga0126335, IMG submission 108409) | Marine gutless worms symbiont microbial communities from Oahu, Hawaii - Olavius sp. 1 OAHU.JWI-45 metaG | ecosystem: Host-associated > Annelida > Digestive system > Unclassified | place...
CCAATAAGGACGTGTCTCTGATTATGAGAGGAAGGTTGTACAGTAGCTGTGTGCGTACCAGCGTGTTGCATGGAAGTGAGACCTGGCCTGTAAGGAAAGAAAATGTGGTGGCACTTCAACGAGTAGAGATGAGCATGGTCAGGTGGATGTGTGGCGTTAAGCTAAAAGACAGACTCCCAAGTAAGGAGTTGAGAGAGAGACTAGGTGTAGATGACATAGCATTGGTATTGCAGAAAAACAGGCTGCGTTGGTATGGGCATGTTCTGCGAAAAGATGATGACGATTGGGTGAAGAAATGTATGGAGTATGAAGTTGAGGGCCCTAGACCAAGGGGAAGACCAAAGAGGACCTGGAGAGAGGTTGTCCGAGAAGACTGTAAAACACGTAAACTGAACAAAGTGGATGCTATGGATCGTTGTAAATGGAGAAAGGTGTTAAAGACTGTCCAATGATCAGGATGGGTGATTGTTTCTTCTGGTACCGGCCTACCCGGGTAGTCCCGGAACAAAGGCCGTTAAACGGTTGTTGTTGTTGTTGTACTAAACAAATATGCACAGGTAGAATAGTGAGCAGAATCATACCTAAAAGCAAGACTGCATCAGAAGACATCACAGAGTTATCATGGTGGTCTATGTCTACTGTCGATGTGTCAAGGTCTTGCTGGGATGAGTCTGGTGTTGGCTCTGGACCTTCAATCAGCATCCAATTTGTGCCACGATTTGGCTGCAGAATCACATCCCAAACAAACAGTCAATTCACACACTAAGTATATTACTATTATTAGGCAATATCAAGTGCATGAGATGCGGACTACTGCAACCGATGTTTCCGTAGCGTTGTGTGTCTGTCAGTCTGCCTGTAACATGCCTGCAAAAACGGCTGAAAACATCGAGGTATGATTCATGGTGAAGATATCTGGGCCCAACTAGCATTGTATTAGATGATGGATCCCAACATTCCCACAGGGAGGGAATGGGGGCAAATTTGGCCTGCTGTGCTGTACAAAAACGGTCAAAGATCGACATACTGTTTGGGGTGGAGACTCATTGGCATACAGAGCACAGTGTAGTAGATGGGAGGGGGAGTGGGGAAAATGCTGCCATTGTACCTATATAGTACAACTTTTCCGACTCATCACTGAATCACTTCAGCCACTTGTTGTTACGCACAGACTCAGCCATTCAAAAAATGTTAATTTCATACAACTTTTAGCCCATAGTATTCTAAGTTGTAAGTTCTTTTCTGGTAGCCTTATAACCCAGTCCCATATTGTTGTGTATGTTTTAGAAATAGCAATGAGTACATAAATCAATCAATCAATAACTGAATGAAGATTACCATGACTCTGACACTGTTTTCATCAACAAATGAAGGCAGAGCGTATAACATAGTGTTCTGTTCTCCGATATACAGCGTCGGGCTGTCACAACAAACAACCACAAGCATTTCTTTAAAATGCTTCTGGTTCAAATAATACAATGAATACAGTTTTATTAAATTAATTTTTACATTATGAAGTCAATTTCATGAAAAGAATTTCATTTAACTTACTGTAAATTATGGTTTACCCAATATCTATTACCAACCAAGTGTCAGCTACAAAACATAATTCATAAGCAAAATTTAATATTCTGTAACTTCTGACATATATGAAATTTATACATTGTACTTCATAAGCATTACGATTTTGACCTAATCTTATCAAATCTACAATTATTTCATTCGATTCTTTAGAGTGCAGAAATGCTTATGAGAGAGATGGAAAAACGTACAAAAGTCACAGCGAAATGTCAGAAAAGAATTATCTAACAACAGAATATGCCACGAAAATTGACAGAAGACAACATTAATGTCACTAGGCAGAATGTTTTACATTAGTTGTCAATGGCAGCTGAAAGCTCAACAGTTGGCACCAGCAGGCAGCAACACTGCATGCCAACCACGTACACTGTAGCATATGTTAAAACTGTGAATGCTTTTGCCAGCTGAAATACAACAGGAAATCTCAGTTTTTCAATATTTATTTTGTTTGACATTTAGGCTGCATTGAATGCATGAGATGTAGACTACTGCCACAGATGATTGTGGTGTCTGTCAGTCAGTCAGTCTGTCTGTCATGCTGCAAAAACACCCATACAGATCGAGGGGGCCCGAAACACATTGTGTTAGATAGGGGTCCTGATCCCCCTCACGGTGAGGGGGAGGGAAAGTTGGACCCCCTAAATATCTCAGAAATGGCGAAAGGTAGACTTAAAATTTTGTACACATATCGAGGGTTGGGGGCCCTAACCAAAAATATGGAAAAGTAGGTCCCAGCGAGTAGTGGGCGGGATCACGTGACCTTTCAAGTTTTGGGACTCCCCAGATATCTCAGAAATGGTTGATGCTAGACTCCAGCAAATGCAACATTTGCAAAATTACTTTGGCCTCTGGTTATTATTAGCTGCATGATGTGGCTAGCACATTCTACATAGTAGGCTATGCAACAGACTACCCACTGCTATTGCTGTGGACATGATATGGACAAATGGCACAAAATATCCATTACAAACAAATAGTACAAGTCATAACTTCTATACGAGACACTGCACTGTACACTGCTTACTAGAAAGTCTGAATGTTGTTGGTGTGTTTAAGAAAGCGATCCCTCCACTCATCCTCCGTCAACTGTCCACTCATATGCTGCAGCGTCTCCAGTGCAACATTCACAAATGCCACCTTACGAAGTCCACCAAACTCTGCATCGATCTGGTACATCGCTACTACCGGCGAATCGTAGTTCTTAGACCACAATACACTGCCTGCATAGAACAAACAAACACAAGTACAGGTATTTAACAATATTTAAGTTACTACTTTATCAACAGCTAACCATATAAATCAAAATGCCCAGCTTTAAATTTTTGTTTAAAGTTTGAAGTTTGAATGCTTTAGTTTACAAAACAAAACATACAGCCTGATCAAAGTGGCCTACATTGTTCATAGTTACAGCAAATGATGTGTAATTTCTGCCATGCAAGTGTCACTTGTGTGGCATGCGTGCATTACCTTCCACTTGAATGAGTGAGCCGAGGCCCACTTGACACATTACAAGTCATTTCGGGGACGGTTTTTACAGGTCAAAGGACCCAATAAACTATGACAAAACACTGGAGGAAGCCAGTCGGTCATCTAGGTCAGGCTTCAATCACACCAAGCCAACACCACCATTAAATGAACAAACACACAGCCAGCCATTTCCAAGCACAATGGAATGGTCCTGGTGTGACACAAAACCAATCTGTTAAGCCTATATGTTGCAAAGAAAACTGTGAAACTACAAAAAGCTACACGATACCATAACAAACACAGTTCCGTTAATATTCTCTCTAACCAGACGAAGATGGAGGCTGATGGGTACCTGCCGGAGTAGTGAAAATAAGTGATAAGAGACTAACTGCCGTACCGGTATCGGGATCAATAGCAACGACGAGTCCTCCGGATGTTGACGCAAAGTGATGCAAGTCTACAACATTGTACCATATTTACTATTTAGCCAGTATTAACTACTTCATCACAGTGGAAGCTATACATACACGAAGAGCCAACACCACGCAAACAGCCACAATACATAGGTGCTTAAATATTGCAAGACAGAAAATGGCTTATGCAGAACAAGCACTGGAAGTAGCAACATAAATTCTATGCTGTATTATTACTGGAAGAAAAAATAACTCAGGTTAGACACCCATACTAACAATAATGAAAAACTAGAAGATGAAAGGCAAGCCCATTCTGTGTCTGCTGAGCAGGCCATCACTGACTGACAGATGCACAGCTGATAGCTATATGCATCTTCCACTTATCGCAGGCTATGGCATACAGGAAAGCTGAAAATAAACAAATTCAGCTAATGACAGGTTGACACAAGAAAAGCAGATGACAAGAAAAGGTGGAAAGCCTCAGCATGTTCACCTCCTACTTAAGATAGGGGTATAAACACAGCTTACTATACAGCATTACACAAATGACTGATAACCATATGAGCCGCTGTCATCATCATATGCAACACGTGCCGAGTAATCCATAAATGTCGCATTCCATCTAAACTCAGCAGAACAAAGAAATATATACAACACCTCAATTGCAGCAGTTCTGTTACTTTGCAACGAACTGACTGACCACAATATCATGGCTAAAATGCAACAACATTGACTCCATACATACTAAAAACATATGAAACTGATTCTGCGTCAAAACCAATATGTTTAAAATTTAGAAGAAAAGTCCACTGCAGTATTTGTAAAGCCTTGCTGCTTGTTTATTTTCACTTCACTTCTATTAATGGTTTCTTTACATGCCGTTTTCTGTATAATTAGTCTATTCACCTGGTTCTTTTTGCAAAAGGTCTAGTCTACAGAACAGCAGAAGGAAAAAACAAAGAGACTTTCTAATATTAGCTGTCATGATAATTTAACGGACTGTATGTATCAGAATTACTGAAAGTTAACTACGCTAATGTCAGATGTTAGACAGAATCAAGACTCATTACCGCATCTGCCTGGTGACACTGTCAAACATCACCAACGTGTACTCTGCAACAAACGACAACCATTCACCAATGAAATATGCACAACAATGGACCTACAACTATTGTTAGGAGTCACCCTGTATAGCATTATGCACACAGGCCTACACGTAGACTGAATATGGTCCGTGTAGTAGATTTCACTGATATGTCTAGATAGTACAGCTGGTGTACATAGAGCACAGTCAGTCTGTAGGCAGTCAGTCGTCCGTTGTCAGTCACTATAATGTCTCAACACATGCTTTACGACTATATTTACATGGACAGAAATATTTTAGTTCATTTTATATGTACAGAAATGCTGTCTTATCCGTCACTTATCTGTTACCTGAGTGACTGGACAACAACACTATGCAAAACGTTTCTCTGCCTTCTTTTATAAGTTGTCTGCTGACATCATCACACAGCATCATGCTTACTGAAGCATGACAATTTAACAGAATGTATGTTGTACGTATTAGAATGACTGAAAGTTAACTAAGCTGGTACATCTGATATTATACAGGCGGGATGGTAAGCCTTACTCACTCACTCAGCATTACAGATAAAGCACATATGATGCTGGTACTTGTTGTCACTCTCTTACTGAATTATGAAATACAATGCAGTTATAATCACTAAAGACCATTTCTTTTAAAAAAACCTTGCTGTGGTCTACAATTAAACTGTGACAAGAAATAACACGAGACTCATACACACAGACAGACCTGTACGGCCGATAAACATCTGATTGATGCCACTCGATGGACAGACTTCTGGTGCACTGTTGACACTTAGTGTCTGTACTTTAGCTCCCGTCAGCTTGTCAATAGCAAACCAGCTGTCACGCTTGTGACCTACAGAAAACAACAATTTCTCAAAGCACTTACAGAACTTATCCAGTCAGTCGCCAATGTTGAATCAAGGTAATGACTGTGGTCTTCATCGACCTCACACCGGCCCTGCCATGTACACATCACTCCACGATCGGTGACCGTGCCTTTGCTGTCGCTGCGCCACATGTGTGGAACAGTCTGCCTGACTCACTACACGACGAGAAATTCAAGAAACATTTGAAATCTCATCTATTCAAAATTTCACTCGTGCAACGTGACATTTTTTATTTGAAACTCTTCAGCAGCTTATGTGTCATGCTTACAGCGCTGTATAAGTTGTCCACTTTACTTTAATGCTATACTTTACCAATGATAATACCAATGCAAATTAAATCAACAAAATAACGATGTTGTGAAAAAATTCAATGCAATGAGCAAACGGAAGGAATGCACTGCTACCAACCTGTATATAGAAATCTGCCATCAGAACTCCTGCAAGGTGCGGTGTTGACCAGGCTAGGAATAGTGAATGGCAGCTTTTTCACGCCTTCGTCAACATCAAATGTATATAGGCTGCCATCAGATGGATTTGGAAGAAAAACTGGTCTATAAACAGCATTCAGTCACATCACAGAGCATTGTGATCAACAGTAGATATATATGGTATGCATGCAAAATGGGTGAATAGTTTCTCTGCTAATGAAAATGATGTCCAAGAAAAACTCTCCAGGCAACTGATTGCATCGATACTGACAGAGGAACTTGCAACAACCAAATACACACAAAACTCCACAAAACTAACCTTAAAACAAGGTATCGTTGTGTTATGGGACGTGACGATAGCTGGACCGCCAATGTGCCCAGTGTGGTGCCAACTGGTGACTGATCCCACTGATACATTCACTACATTCACTTGCTCAACCAGCCAATTTCTGCCTGAATGGGCAAAGCGCCGACCCAGAAACACCCAAAATGGCGAAACTGTACTTTCAATCGCGAATCTAGTGGCAGATTCTCAATCAAAAAGCCAAAGTTCCTATTTACGTTTCATAGTAATCATACGTCTATCTCGCTTAGTTTCAGAGATATTTGCATGTGACAGTCAGACAGACAGACAGACAACGTGGACCATTACTATAGCTGGCCCCCACACTGTGGCTGGCCAGCTAATAAACTGACCTACAGACATACATGGACAGAGATGTGTACGTAAAGAACTTGCACAAAGTTGCTGTGCAACAGCATTATGACTAGAACCGTTACACAAGGTAAAAGAATTGAACAGGGTGGAAAAGAGTTTCCTCTTCACTGCTACTCAGTACACACTTGTCCCCATTCACCCCAGCATCCTGTTCACCCCCACTTTACAGAATATCAGATGAGCCCATGAGCACACTCAGCATTTACTTCGCTATATTAACTAACATGCAGCAAAATAGTACTGTTTCAGCATAATCTAGACCACACACTGAGACAAAAATTTACTTACTTGCTTACAAAAACATAAAGATACAGACGAAAATAGAAAACACACACTCAATGCCTTCCATATTAAATGTCACAAACTGCAAGTTCACTCGGTCAAAAAATAAACATATTAATTTGTGGTCAATCCAATTAGGTATCCTCTAGCTAGTGATCTCACACCAGATGGATCAGACCAGCCACTAGTTACAGAGTTCATGGACCAGTCCAGGTCCATTTTGCAAAGACTGTACTATCTCCACTTCAAACAACAACAAAATACTGAACTAATAATTACCCTTTAGCAAGATTGGACGGAATTCTCAATACTGGTTCTGCAAAACACCACACCTCATATTCATATTATCATTACTATGTCTTCAACTGGGGATCAATAATATAAATGAAAATTCACAACTTTAAAAAGAAACTACCTTGTTAATAGTAACACAACTCTACACAGTGTACAACAACATAATGCACATGAAATAATTTATTCAACAACAGTAGGGTTTGCAAGCAATTTACATCAATGTCCATATGGACCATGCTACAATGGACCTGTAAATACCAACAGCTGATAAACTTGCCAAACACATAAATAAATTGAAGATTCGTGAACAAAAACTTCGCTGCCGCTGTGCCATACAGTAACTTCAGTAACATGATCAGAGCAAAAAGTTAGTTGCTTTATCAACAACTTTATGAAAATATTAGTAATTTTCATTATGCAACAAAAATAATCTGCAAAACACTGGCAAGTCATCAATCACAAACCCTCCTTTAGACTCCAGACTACTTTTCCTGAATTCCTGTTGACAGCAATCAGTGATCCATCAAGAGTTGACAGAAACAGAACTGAGTCTTGTGGAACCAATGCTGTCTTCTGCAACAAAGATAGAAAATGGCCACTAAGAAAAAGCACAACAAAATAAGCATAAAGTTTTTTTACATCTCCTACATCTACAGATCACCTTCACATGCATGTTTATATGCATGGCTATTTCACACTAGTTGTTCAATCTATATTATAAAAGTTCTTATCCTGACCAGTTGTCTATCTGTTTGACTGCAACAAACAGTGCCAGTCCAAAGCTATTACAAACAGTGCGGGTAGGCATGGTGACGGCAAGTTGCCGTCACCATGCCTACCGGCACTGTTTGTTAAATATAAACGTGGTGCATACTATCTCGGCTGCCAGTAGCTGAAAATTGCCAAATTATAACCCTGGCAATCTGTTAGTGTTGGACCTCATGATTGGTTTGCAGAATTTTTGTAACCACATGACAATTGTGAGTTGTTTACATTGCATTATCGTGCACATCTCAGTGCGTAGTTTCAGCTTATTCATTAGCACTAGCGTAAGAATTGTGGTAAAAAGTGTGGTTTCAGGTTAGAGATAGGGTTAGGTCAGATTAGTGTTTTGTTATGTTTAGATTTGGGGTTACAATAAGAAATTTTGAGTAGGGATGTTAACGAGTCTTGATCGAGACGAGTCTCGAAAAAATTCTCAGGCTTGAGAAAAAAATTTCTCCACGAGAAATTTCTCGACCCCAAATTTGCGCTAGAACAGATGTGGGTATTGAAGTGTCTGCGAAGGAGACGGGATGTCTTTGTTCTTTGTCGGCGGTTGGTGTCTGATTACACCTCCCGCCCCGCCCCATACCTCTAGTGTTGCTGTCTGTCTACCTGATGCCTTTGATCTGACCGCCACCACCTCTTTCCCTCTTAGGTAATTACGTAACACGATCAACTATTGTCTGCATCGCGTCATCTTTCCCACGCCACTGCAGACAGTGGAGTAGCGGAAGTTTGACTATAGTACATTAATAGTTAGTACTAGCTACTTATTTGCATTTTTATAGCTTTATGTCGTGTTTATAATATGATCTGTAACTACTGTGTGTGAACGCTTTACTTTTTGTCACATGAGTCCGCCTGTCTGGCACATAAACGAAGGTCGAATTTATGAAATAAACAAATTTAACATCCCTAGTTGCAGCTGTGCATAGTGGCGTTTGATGTTCAATCTGCTCGCCGCAAATTTTACACGAAGGCAACGCGCACGACCGCACGAGTAGCCAAGGCCTCATCGGTAATTCGCTATTGATGTCTACTCAGCAGGGTGTGACATTATCATCACGTGGTCGAGAATTCTCGTCGAGTCCCGGGAAAAAAATTTCTTGTATCAAGAAAAAAAATTCTCGACTTTTAACATCCCTAATTTTGATCTTTTAATTTGGCAATATTCCACTACTAGCAGCCGGGAGCATATACTTGACGAAATATAAAATCTAATTCACTTATACAGTGAGAGTACACAGCACAAAGCAAAATACTGGCAGCAAGCATACATGAATCAATGGTAAAACTAGTATCCTAACCCTGTCAACACAGTTACCACTTACAAGCCACAACATCTACTTTGTTTGCTCACCAAGCTGTCAATGTCATGACATGATGATGGTAATGGCTTAAGTTAACACAGGCTTTTGAAGCAAGTCACTTATAAAGTAGAATATTAAGCCTAACTTCATCTGAAAGTCATACCATGTTTCTATGCATGCTTAATTCATCAAAATCATCATCATCATATGTGGATATATAGTGTGCCTATTACTATTACAGGACATTGGTGTATCACACTGTCATTTGAATCGTCAGCAAACAGCATAAGCCAAACTAAAGAAGTGCATCTTGAGTCGTTTTCTAACTTTCACTGGTAAATATTACGCCAATTAATGTCTTTGTTAATATTTAATGTATGTGTGTTCTGTAGGTGTGTGAAACAGCTTCGAACAGGCAAAATTCCAAAACCAATCTAGAGCCAATGTCAGCTTGGCCAGAAATCAATGTTGAAAACAGGCACCAGATTCTGGCGTGTGTGACATACTGACCGGCCACGAATTTTTACCAGCACCGAAAACTGGCTCCAATTAGAACAGTTCTATTATGTGCCTGAAATCGGCCTGAATGCACATCTGCGATTGGTTACATGAATGTTTATGTTGAAGCATCATCATTGCCATAGCAGCAGTTCACTGATAACTGAATTTATTATAAGTAAGTAAATAAATAATGTTTATTTCACAAACAACAGATGCATCTGCGTAAATTGCATTACAAAATAATATAAAATATTTAATGTATATAAAATTGACTGGTTGTCTAGGTTGACGGCATAGTGAGTTGATGGATATAGTACTATATTTGACATTATTTGTACATAATGTATATCATGTAAACTACCATTTCGCTCTCATTTCGAATTGGAGCAATTAATCTAAACTCTATAACACACTTTTCTAAACCAGATGGTAGGCAAGGCAGCTCTGAACTACATATTACATAACATGCACTCCTGTGTTCAGGACTAAACGTCGGACAAATGCGCTCGGCGATTAGTTGGACCTGCTGCTATGGCAACGGCAACGCTTCAATGTCAACATTCCCCAGTTGTTCTTCTGCTTCTGTTATAACAGCAAAAATTAAAATCATGTTGAATTTGATCTAAAATCAATTATATATCATCCTAGGACACTTGGACAATTTTATGTCAGCCGATTGAATGAGTTTTATTGCTTCACGTAGTGCAGTCCGCCATCTTTATTCCGAAGCCGAATTCCGGTCTAACATCAGCATAATAAACCAAGACAAACCTTTTGGTTCCCTGAGTTCGCTCCATCACTCCCTTTTGTCGTTCTGTTTACTAAACTTGAATCGCTGGTCAAACCAACAGCAATTCGAGTAAAAACTAAAAGCATAAGAAACACGAACATTTATCCAAAATTGTCAAACATCCCGATAATAACAACGTAAAACTAAAAAAATAACATTACAACACTTTTTACAGAATGATGTTAGTTGTTTCGTTGTTTACTGCACCAGCATAGAATATTGAAAATAGATATGACTAATACCGAGTATCGAATCCAATCCAATCCAATGCGAATAAACGGGCGCGGGTATTCCTCTTCGCCCGTATCTTTTACAACATCACATACAACTTGAAGCACCTCCGGTTTTCCAGTTAACTCGGGATGAAAATTGTAAAGAACATCTTGATCAAGCCAGTGTTTGTCTAGACGATTTTTGAAAGTATTAAGCGTATCAGCATCAACCACTGAATCTGGTAAACTATTCTATATATTAACAACCCATGAACAAAAAGAAAACTTTCTTAAGTTATAGCGGCTTGCACTTTTCTGCAATTTATATTTATTTCCCCTAGTAGTGATGAAAGTATTAAAATTAAGTTTTACAGCAGCACAGACAAATACTTATGTACCGTTTTGAAAACTTCTATCATATCACCCCTACCACATCTGGCCTCGAACTTTTGAAAGCGTTAACCTCGAGTTACATTTTAGTACGCAGGTGCACGTTTAAGTTAATTGGCGCCGTGGTGTAGTGGTTAACAAGTTAATGGACGCCGGGCCCGGTAATGTAATGTAAAATAGTCAATATTAAAGCGTCGTAGATAAAAAAAACTACTTCAAGGACACTTTATAGGCCTAATGTCAAGGCGCGCCGACTGAAAAGTAATTAATGACAATGTTAATAAAAACACTGAATATTAAAGTGAGTTTTCAGTGAACGTTTGAAGACAGCCAGAGATGGGCTGCGACAGATCGCTTCCGGCAGACTGTTCCAGGCGCGCGGTGCTGCGACGGCGAAGGCGCGGTCGCCCATTGTTGTACGTCGCGTCGCCGGCACGATGAGATCGAGCAGATGGCGTTCTGTAGACAGCTCTGTGCGGACCCTTGAAGACACTAGTAAACTAGTACGCACAGCTTGTACTGGATGCGCTGAAGTATGGAGGTCCGCAAAGATCGGAGTGGTCGTGGCGCTGCGCGCCAACTGTCAAGCGTGCGGCAGCGTTGATGACGGACTGCAGACGGTCCAGGTCGCAACTTGGCAGGCTGGCGAAAACGACGTTGCGGTAGTCCAATTTTGACATCACGAAGCTGGAGATGGAGTTGTCTATTCACCGGGCTGACGGATAAATCCTTATTTACTCGGCCGTCGGGCGAATACGATCTACCTGTCGGTCGAGCATAGGCCTAAGACTATTGTTATTCTATTATGCCCCTATCTACCATATGACCGATGGCGCATTGTAGTAATCATTACAGGCCTACGCGGTTATCACAGCGCAGTTTTATAGGTAGCATATACGATGAAATCGGCGAATACGTAGTGGCCGGGCGAAGCTGCCTGAATGCTTCACTATGGGTGCCTGCAATGTTAGAGATGTACAGCTAGGGGGCGTAGCCTATATGCGTGTTGGTCGCAGATGTGCGTTAAGCGATCAAGTTGCGACTACAGTGACAATTACAACAGTCGCCGATGTCGAGGACAACTGGCGCAAATCGCCGACCATTAGGAATCAACACAACGAACATGTACAGTGTACATACAGTCCTTCGGTCCCCCCCCCCCACTCCGGCAGCTGCGACAGACGGACAGGCGGCTGACAACGGGCTGAGACAATTCGCAGCTAGCAGTAACAACGTTGTCTGTCTGCGTTCATCCATCAGCACATGCTGCCGCTGTAGTGGCAGCTGCAGCGACTGACTGTCAGCGTGACCGGAGTGTAGTAAAGCAATCGACGCCGACAATGAAACGTTGATGACAATAGTCGCATAACACAATGCTGACAGCTCAGTCTGTTGACATCCACACGCCTCCCACGTCTGCATACATCAATCAATCGTCTTCTGGTGTTGGTACACTCTATAGGCGACTGTTCTTAAACAACTTTGTGATATGTATGATGCTGATATCTTAAAACATACGAAAATCGCAATTTATTGTATGATATACGATTTGAACTGCAGTACTGTACAGCAATAGGTCACTACGTGGTATTCATCCGTGTGTCTGTTGTCCGCTGTCCGTCAGTCAAAATTTTGCCTTTTTATACATCTAGGCCTGCTGCAGCATGCGTTCAAAAGCTTACTTCTCAACGGGACATTAAAATTAAAAAATAATGAGAAATAAAACTGAAGCAAAAAATGCATTCGAACTAGCCATTCTGCCCGCCCAGTCGGGCCCGCCCCCC
>Ga0126335_1001583_pt1 | contig 12910 bp, 14 predicted proteins | sample OlaspJWI45metaG_FD_108409 | JGI IMG/M metagenome (GOLD analysis project Ga0126335, IMG submission 108409) | Marine gutless worms symbiont microbial communities from Oahu, Hawaii - Olavius sp. 1 OAHU.JWI-45 metaG | ecosystem: Host-associated > Annelida > Digestive system > Unclassified | place...
ACCGCAGTATATTAGATTAGTAATTTTTGTTATTTTAAAGTTTTATCCGAACATTTATTCCTCAGATACAGAGGCCTGTCAAGGCCTGCATCTGCTTCCTCAATGTGATGTGATGTGATGATTTGATGTATGTGAAGGTACTGGATGAGAACAATGAGCTTGGTAACATCATCCTGCCGATGTCAATGATATTGCTGCAGTACTGTCCTTCACCACAGCGCTATGCCAGTGACTACCAGCCTGCTAACTATACAGTTGGGCTGCTTGAACCCATGATGAGACACTGTTGGCTCGCCGCATTGCTTGTCCTACTTTACAAGGTCTCTTAGTCACTTACTGATTTATTACTTGCCATGTGCATGTGCATTGTGGCTCACAAGCAGTTTGAAGGGAACTCAAGATGAGACGTGTGATGTGATATGCGACCAACAGTGTCAAAGCACTGGAGGCAATGTTAATGGTAAATTGTTTTATTAGTAACATGCCAATTGTTAGGCAGTCAGCTTCTGCATGTCAGTAATATTGTACTTTTTGTACAAAGTAAAGCATATGTGTTGCATTGTTGTAACATGCCCCACAACCAGCTGTCATCCTTCAGTACTTTGCCACTGTTTTGTTGGGTTATCTGACCCGTAGAAACTTTGCATAAGCTTACGCAAAGGATATTCTGATAAAGTTGATTTACGGAATTTCTGGAGTAGAGTTGAAAGCTGAAAAGTTTATATTATTTGCTTGAGAAGCTGCCTGAATCTGGCATCTGATCAAGCATCCAGCAGGTAATCATTGATCAGGTGATTGATCACCTGCAAGTTAGGCTGACGGCATGCATTTAAGCCAGTGGTGAACAAGCTAAACATTTAGTGTAATGCTTTGTTGTTGCACTGTTGGTCCATGCCTTTCATAATGATTTAAACGTTCGTGTGGATAATGATGACATTTTACATGATCTGGGTTTGTTTTTATTTAGTGATGGTTACGAGTCTCAGCGGGGTAATTCCGTGCATTCGTGACAGACAGACTGACAGACGGACATCACTCACATCGGTAACAATAGTCTGCATCTCATGCATTCGATACAGCCTAAAAATACCACGTCTACGTACAGAGTCGGTGAAGCCAGTAACTTTATCTAAAATTTACAGTTTGTTGATCAAACATGATTTTTTCTAGCACAGTCCGTGTTGTGAGTCTGTAATCAAGTGATTGCTTTCGATCTACAACTGCAATGCAATTCTGTGTTCTTATATCGGCTGTAAGTTTTACTTTTTTCTGAACACAGGCTGCTTCTGGTTAGCTGTAAAAGATTTCTTTCGGGAAATATATTTCTCTTCTAGCTTTAATAACAACTCTAAAAACGTCGTCTAACACGATGCAACATCATCTGACCTGAAAAGATTCCAGTGTGTGTATATTTTGGTAGTCAGCTTTGTTGTAATCTTTGCATGCTCTTCAGAATTTTATGATCATTTTAGATTAAAAAGGTTACAATGATGTTCTCTATCTTCCACATTGCCTAACAGCTCTGGTTCTCGAGTAACAACTAAGTCAGGCATAGAATTGCCTCTTGGAGGTTACATGGTTATCAGTAAGAAAACAGTCGTTGAGACAGTTGAAAAGCTCTGCAGTCTTGGCTTGCATCATCGGCTGATGGCTACACAACGGTATGACCAGTCAACATTTGGGTAATTGAAATCGGCCATCTGGAGGAAGTGTTTGTTGCTAATTTGAGTAATCAACTGGCGTAAATGATCATTGTTATCGTTTGAGGAACGGAAACACCGATAGCGCCTCCGACTTTACGCCAAATGTAGTCGTTTATCACCAAATATGGCGTGCATGTGTTGATTTAGTACCAGTACAACGTTAGTCCTGCATCAGGAGTTATCCAAACACTGGTTCGTATTGTAATCAACACCATTGAAGCACGTAAACACGAATGCAGAAAACAAGATGATGTATTTGGACCATCGAGTCCAATTATTCACAGAACACGAGGTTTGAATTACTGTTTGTTTGGTTATCATTTAGCCGACGGCCAACGTAAGTAGGCCAAAGGCTAATGTTCTGCCGACGGGCGACCTTTTTAGTTGACCGCCCTTGGAGTCATCTCATTTATAGGCTGCTTATGAATGGTTGAAGTCATGCACTCAGACTTTTCGGCGAGATTTTGAAAAATTTGATTTTTTGCAGATTTCAGCGAAAATTATGGCACTGCTTAACAATATGACAGGCAGTTTATAAGCACGTTTCTTCTTCTAAATACGCCTTAAACCCAGTGAAATTCCATCAATAGATGGACAAGCTGTGTTTCGTTAAAGTGCAAACATTGCAGTAAGTCTGCGAGACGAAATTAGGCCACGCCCCACGTGACAAAAAAAGAAGGAACTAGAAAGCAAATGCACAGCCGATCAGAGGCAATGCAGACCGGCAGAATAGGCTAGCCCGCAGCAAATTTGCATAATCCTGCACGGATAGCCTACTTTCTTTCTACTGTGTGGAGTAAAAACTCCAAAAATACGAGTCATAATTTTCAGAAAGTTCACACTTTGAAGATTGTCACTTTTCCATGCCACTGCTAGGGGGCGCAGCTGAAAACTTTAATATATAGGTGCACAACTATCGCCTTAAGCCGCGTCACATTTGGTCAATAAGTGGCGAAGCTATATTTCGTTAAAGTGCCGAACATCCCGATACGTGCGATGCCAATTAGGCCATGGCCTGCGTGACAAACAAACAGAAAAGAACTAGAAACAAAATGAATCACGGATCGAAGGCAATGCAAACCAGCAGAAAAGGCTAGCTCACAACAAATTTGCGTAATGCTGGTGGGTCTCGTGTTGCCGTGCGTAAACCGATCACCACATTTGTCACGTCCGAGCCATTTTTTCTATAGACAATTGTTTTGGGATCTGACCCTTAGTTTTTGCATTATGGTCCCCCAAAATTTCGGGGGAATGACTATAGCGCGTTTTTTTCGGTTATAAATCCTTAGTTTATGAACCAAATCTCAAAAATATTAAACGAATACGAGTACTATTGCTGCAGATATAACGTTTAAATTTTTGGAATATCGGTTGATGGAGTCTACGCCCTGCCAAATTTGACCTAATGCATTTTGTTCATAATTTTTTGCTATATTGGTGGCAAATCAGGACTTGCAGCTTCCCAAGGTAGTTCAGCAGCATGTTTAACGTTTGGTGGAAATTAGTACGTGGGTTCTGTTGGAGATTTCATTCGCTTTAGTAAAAGAATTTCCAAGATCAGTTAACATTTGACAAAGTTAGAGCAAAATAAAAGTTGGCTTTTTCATGGCTTATGGTGTACAGGCTGAGTTCATATATCGTTTAAGATCACAATTGTAAAAAGCCAAAAACACGGGTGGTGCCGCTTTTTTCTTGTTGTATTGCTGAAAAGAGTGTGTATTGTATAACATTGCAAATATGTAGATACAAGCACAGTATCGGCTGGTGATCTTGAGAACATAATTGAGACGGACACTCCACCTCAAAGTCCTGCCACGCTACACAGCTCTGAAACACAGCCACTGATGTCTTATGATCTCAGACGATGCAGTGTAATTGTTGGTGTTGATGACGACGACGATGTCATTTGTAATGCAAAGACATCCAGCAGGCATGACCGAGTTGCTGATGACAGTGCTCTGCCAGTGTCTGTGTCACGTACATCAGCTTGTGACATTCACTCTCCCGTCTCATCTTTGCCATCGTCGCCAAGGCCCGACTGCGAGTCTCCCATAGCATTCAGCGTGTGTCCGCTGCGTCTTCGTAAGGCATTTGAATTCAGTTCTGTGGAATCGGAAGCTCGATCAGCAACAGTGGCTGCAGAGGCATTCATTCAGCGTCAGCAGGAGCAAGTTGGCAGGATTGCCGAATACAGCAAGCGGAATTCATTTGTTGATGAAGCTCAGTTGATGGTAATTTTCATTTTTAATACATTTTTACTGTTGTCACAGTGGATCTTTTGCACATAGATCACAGAGGAAACTTGATGCATGTTAACATTTCTGTCATGTTGACAGGGTGGAAGCAGCTATAGTGTTGTAGTTGTGGCTTGTGGAACATACCATGTTGCAGTCATTAATTACCCGTAATGATTTATTAGTGCTGTTTGTATAGTGACAACCTGCCATATGCGATGTGAATCCAGTTATGAACAGTTTAAACAATAGCTCAAGACATTATTATTTGAGCACTGAGAGCACGGTGGTTTGTGACAGTTCGATATGTTAGCACCTAGAAATCTTCTTACGTACTTCCTTAGGTTTTGGTATGATTGTGGTTCTGTTCTTTGCTAATACATATGCAAGTTTTACACAGTCCCGGATGAGACGCCGGATCATTCCGGACGCAAAATGTCATAAGTCTGGGATGAAGAGGAAAATGGTCTCCAGGCAGTCTGTGCTGATAGTTGCTGGACTGCAGCTATTGCCCTTATTTGCACATAACCTAGGTCACTCCAAAACGAGGCTAGCTGGGCAACGAAAATGGCAGTGGCTGGCGTTTGGCATAAGAATAGCTATGTGACTTTGGTTCTAACAACAACTACAACGACTGCAACTACGACAATGACAACAACAACTACCACTACTACTACGACAACTACAACTTCAACTACGGCAACTACAGCGATAACTACGACGACAATTATAACAACGTCGCCACGACACCTACAATTACAACGACGACTGCAACAATGACTACTATTACAACTACGACAACGACATCTGCTACTACTACTACTACTACTACTACTACAACTTCGACAACTACAACAACACAGAGACAAGGACGACGACAACTGTGACTACAACAACTCTTACAGCGACAACTACAATGATGATGACTACAATTACAACTACAACAACTTTAACCACAGCAACAACTACAACGACGACTGGAACTACGACTACTACTACAACTGTGACAACATGCACTGCTATAATGACAATGAAGACTACTACTACTACTACAACTACCACAACTTCGATAACTACAGCAACGTAGAGACAACAAAGACGACGACAACTCTTAACTACAACAACTCTTTCATTGACAACTACAATGACGACGACTACAACTGCAACTACAACAACTTCAACCACAGCGACAATTACGACGACAACTATATCAACGTTGCCATGACAATTACAACTACAACGACGACTGCAACTGCGACTACTACTACAACAACATTTGCTGCTGCTGTTACTACTGCTACTACTGATGTACTACTACTACTACTACTACTACTACTACTACTACTACTACTACTACTACTACAACTTTGACAACTACACCAACACAGAGCCAACGGCTATGACTACAACAACTCTTACACTGGCAACTACAATGAAGACTACAACTACAACAACTACACTACAATGACAATGAAGACGACGTCGACAATTACAACGACTTTACCACGACAACTACAACTACGACAGCAACTGCAACGACTACTTTTACAACTGCGACAACATCTGCTACTACAATAACAACTACTACTACAACAGCTACAACGGCAACGACGACGACGACAACTACAACGACAACTACAACGACGGCTGCAACTACGATTACTGTACTACTAAAACTACGACGACGACAACACTTGCTACTACTACTGCTAGTACTACTACTGGGACAACTACTATGACTACGACACCACCTACAATGACAACTACAACGACGAAGACAACAGCTGCAGCAATAACTACAGTTCTATAACAGCCACTTCAATTGTAACTACGACTACGACTGCAACTACGACAATGACAACTCATGAATAAGGCCAATTGTCACCTCACGATCCATATTTTCAGTGCGGAGCACTGAGGTTCACGGTGGCAAAAATAAGCTGGGTGAGTGGGTGACCGTGTTTACTCCAAGCGTTATCTCAGGAATTAGAAGGCCTAAAAACGTCAAATTTGGCACGAAGGTGGCATCTAGTACAAGAATGATGCACGTACTTAGATTTGTGGAAAAGTTTTTTTAATTGCGGCAAAATTTGCTAAAAAAAACCTCAGAAATGGGACTAAAATGAGCAACTTCTTCTTTATACGATACCTCAGAACCCAAACATAGTAGACATGTGGACTTTGGCACAAATATAGCCCATGGTGTGCGGATTATGCCCGAACTTTTTTGTTTTTCGATAAATTATGTCTAAGCGGAAAAATTGGTGTTGAGTTAAGCAAGAAATGCAAAAAAACTATGATAAACTCTGGGCAGGCGCCGTATGAGTGGGCGTGCATCCTGCTGGCCTAGGCCCGACAGGTGCTGGCGCTGTGTGCAGATGAGTGGGCCCACTCCTACCACTGCGGCTATACTTAGTAACATGACGTCACTGACCTATGTTAATTACACTTTTCCGTCTACCGGAAAACTCCCGTCTATGTAGGCCTAAGTTTGCAGCTAAACTGCGGAGCACTGAGGACCCCTGTGACGCCAGGTGGTAGCCATTTACTTTTGAGTCTGAAGAGACCTGTATGTATCACCCGGAGAAGCTGGATTATTTATTAGAACTGCAGTTGGCGGCAGGTCAAGTGAATTTGCTAATGGCAAAAAGCGTTGTATAAGTGCAAAAGCTGCAAGAGGAACTGCGAAGGCAACGAAAGCCGAAGATAAAATGTTTGTAGGCTACTCCGCGGATTCTGAAGAGACCACTGTAAGGGCATTCTCCTAGCTCTCCGTGATAACATTTTGACATCCTGATGGTGCCGGTCTCTATGCGGCGCAGCCGGACATTTTCGTTGTCTTCACGGAGGCTCCTGGCAGCTCCAGGCAGCTCCCGGCGTCAACATGGATTGTTATCTTCCGGGATGCCGTGGGACAAAAATTAAGCATGTTTAATATCTCCGAAACAAAGCCGGATGACCACTGATATTATAGCCGGATGTCAATGGCGAGATTCTTTAAGAGACAGGTTCTTGCTAACAATGCTCTACTCCTCCACCTATTACCCGAACGATGTGACAATGAAACTATCTGTAGCCTCAGAAATTCCCAACTTTTCCACTCACTCAGAACCTGCACAAATAAATTCCACAAATCACTCCTGCCCTACTGTCTGGACAACTTCACATAGCTACAGTCTCTTTAAAGAATCTCGTCATTTTACTATAGTCAATAAACAGTGCTACTTTAACTAATTTTAGGCCGAATGGAGTACACGGGATACAGGATGTTGTGATTGATGATCCTGTCGACTGCCACCCTGGTTGTCGCGCTGGTGGGCTGTACAAAACCGGCTGGTCGGATCAACGTCCTGCTTAGGGTGTAGTTTCGTGGGGACATAGGAAATACGACTACGGAGAGGGGGTTCCGTGTGGCCTTTGTCAAATTACTTTGGCCATTTTTTACTCACGTTATATAGACAGTAGGTAACTATGTATTATGACGATGGATTTGTATTTATACTAGGCCTACTACTGTAGTTCACAATGTTCATTGTTAACTCACAAATCTTCTGCGTGCAATCCAGCATTCGTGCTGCAAAAGGAAATAGACCGTTATTATTATTATGTCAACTCCTGAGACAGGCTCAGTGCTCACGTGCGCAGTGTGTGGAACCGGCTTATCAGTTCTGTCTGCTGTCACATTATGTAGCAGCGTGCTGTTTGCGCCTGCCATCATTTATCAGTGTCCATCTATCGCCCTTGTCAAGCTGTCAGCTGGCTGCTGCTGCGCTGGCTGCTTACGTGATAACTAATAAGCATCAAAGCGTGAGCTGCATTTCCATCATGTAAGCCTATAGCAAAACCCTTCTAGCCCGCCCACTTTTCACCATCAGCAGCTCAAGCGATTGGTCGTTGTGGGTATGCTAAGCCATAGCTGATCCATTTCGGCATCAGAACAGAACTGTACTTTAGTATAGACGGAAATGAAGAAAGTCGTCGACGAAAAAACGTGTCAAATATATCTAATAACAATAACTAACATACATTATTACTAGACCGCGTCAAATATACAACGTCCATAAGTGGCCTATGGACAATTCTGGACTACAGTGACTACTCCAGACCACAGGGTCCACTCTGGATCACTGTACATTTTGAAGGACCACTCCTCTGTACCACCAGGGACAATTCTGCACTACCAGAAATCACTACGCATCTCTCTATACCACCACAAACCATTCCGAACTACTCTGGGTCACCAGGGCCACTCTGGACCACCCAGACGGAACCATGGTGAACCACCAGATACCACTCCAGATTACTCTTCACCATCGGTGACTCTTTGGACCACCGGGACCACTCTGTTACCACCAGGAACAATTCTGTACCACCAAAAACCACATTGAGTCACTCTGTACCAGGGAGACCACACCAGCGACAACTGTTCGCCACCAGGGATCTTCCTGGGCTATGTGGACCACTCTGGACTACCAGGAACCACGCTGAGCCAACAGGGATAACTATTTACCACCAGGGACCTCTCTGGACAACTCTGGTTATCACAGACCATTCTGCACCACCAGAAACCACTCTGGATTGCAGAGACCACTCTGGACCACAGGAACCATTCTGGGCCACCAGAGGCAGCTCTGGACCACCAGACACCACGTACGGCCAAGGACCATTCAACACCACTAGAAAGCACTCTGGAAGACGGCGACTGCTCTGGGCCACCACGGAGAACTCTTCACCACCAGAGATCACTCTGAACCAGAGGGAACACCCTGGACCACAAGGGACAATTCTACTCCAACACAAACCAGTCTGAACTACTGTGCATTACCAGAAACCACCCCGCACCACCAGGGACAACTCTGAACTACAGGGAAAACTCTTCGCCACCAGGGATCACTCTAGAGCACAGGGACCACTCGGTTACCACTAGAGACTATTCTGTACCACAGAAACCAACTGTGAACCACTCTTGACCACAAGGGACATTTCTTCATCACCAGGTATCTATGAACTATAGGGACCACACTTCGCCGCCAGCGACCTCTGTGGACCATAGGGACTACCCTGGACTACCAGGGACCACGCTGAGCCATCAGGGACCATTCTACACTACCAGAAACCACTCAGAAGCAAAGGGAGCACTCAGGACCACCAGGGACAGCTCAGGACCACTCTAGACCGCAGGTCCACTCTTGACAACCAGGGACCACGCTGGGCCACCAAAGACCTCTCTGGATCACATGTGATCACTCTGGGCCACCATGGATCATTTTGAACTACTCTTGGCCACCGGGAGCTCTTTTAACCCCCCCCCCCCTAATGCACGTCGTTAAGTAGAGCTTGATGTGCTTAATGTTGTCTTTCAGTTAATTTGTTATAGCTTTATCAATTGTCGTTGATGCCTAGAACCAAAGGCGAGATATACAAGTCCTGTGGGTCATCGTTGAAAGATAGCCAGTGACGAGATGAACTTGTGGTAAAATGGAATGGTGGGCATCATGCTCCAGGAGTTTTACTGGAGCTCCTTTCGTGCGAGTGTACCAGTCACGTTCAGTGGATTAAGGTGCTATGTGAATGAATCCAGGGCACACTCTATTAGACTGCAAATTATAGGATTGAACATTGCTCCTCGGATTCAATGTGGCCTCCTGTTTGCATTTCATTTGGATGTTGAACGATGCCGGCTGTGAAGTATAGCATTGCATGTGATGTACTTTGTAGCGCGTTGCTGGTAAGAATGAGTCTCGTCAGACGTATAACAACGACAGTGGTGACAGGGCTGATGATGCTGACGATCGCCATTCACTCAACAATGAACCACCAGCTTACAATGCCACCATTTGTCTGGGACATTTGCAGCTTCAGTGTGTCCCGGAGCATTTGACAGAAGTGGAAGATGAGTTTGATGCTGCTGCTGGTGGTGGTGATTGTGCTGCTATGTCGAGTGATGATAACGCGTCAGCATCAGTACATGACACTGCAGACATGTCTGCAGGCCATCTTGAAAGTAAGTCGAACTCTTTCTAATCTACGTTACCGCTAATTAGTCGACTGGTGTAATGTTTAAGGATTTCACGTCGTAGTTTCATGATGATGATAACAAGAGGCCAAATTGATTTGGCGAAGGCTGCACCGAATGACCAGGGGCGGTACTACGGGGGGGGCACGGGGACCGCCATTCCGTCGGGGAAGCTTCCCCCCGTCGGGGAATTCGTGATATATTGTCGGGATTTTAAACTGAATTATAAATCACAGCAAAAAGCGTCAAATTCGCCATGATTTTTGATCATAATCAGCGTGAAAACAAATCAAAATAATAATTGTAATAGCAACAATTGTCGAGTCACTGCAGTTTGTATGTCGACCATGTCATCTGCGGTAGAAACTTACGCCACTGTCTTCCATATTGCTGAACAACATGATACAGCATATTCTTACAAGTCTGGTTGAAGCATTCCACGAGCCCCGATGCTTCCGGATGTCCTGGAATGTTGTACCTCTGACTGCAACCTAGTCTGGACAACATTTCCTGTGTTAACTGACTGGTAAAATTAGTACCACAATCTGAAATCAGAACTGTGTTGGAACTACATGAGTAAAGAAATCGATTAACAAGTCTCACACAGCCTTCACTGTCAAATTCTTCAATGCATACACGGCTGGCCATCTGGTACAGCTATCAAATATGCATAAACAATATTTATGTACATGTGCAGAGACAGGATTTAATGGACCAATACAATCCATATTCATCACCTGAAATGGAAGCTCTGCACGTGTGATCGGCGTGATTGGTACGCGATCAGACTTCATCGGTCTGGATCGTAGTTGACACTGAGTACATCATCGAACATAATCCTTAATACTCTGGCGCAGTTTCGGCCAATAAAAGGACTTCCGGAGTTTCTCATTCCTCGAGGTGACAACCAAACACAGAATCGTGTGCCAGCTTTAATACTTGTATTCGCTTACTTTCTGGTACACGCAGTTGACAAATAGGTTGTTTCTCTACTTTATCTTTATGATATAAAATAATCACAAAATCTCCTTTGTTTACCTTTGCCTGTTCCCAACATTTGGCTACACTAACGTCATTATGTTGCTTGGCAGTCAACTGAGAATCACAATCAATATCATTCATTCCCAAATGACCAACATTACACACGTCATCACACTCACTCGAACCTACAATCACATCAGACACAACCACACTATCTTCAGCTCCAGCATCAACTTGCGAGGACACATCACGAGTAGTCACAGGCAATTCGTCACACTCACAATAGACATATTATGCAATTCATCCACGATGTCAACTGGCAAAATAACATCATAATTTGGCGAGCTAAGCTGTGCCACAGCACACAACAACAGCAACTCTTCCATTACTTGATCACATTGCTCGTCACCACTCAGCTTCATACTCACACTGACCAATGGCGCAGACACCGCTTCACCTACGATACCCTGCAAATTTACAGTACCCATTTCCTCATCATCACTCACTTCAAATAAACATGAACTTACTATTGGGATCTGTGACCCAGAGTCGCAAAGTGCAACAGCTTTGATCCTTTTCACAGTTACTGTTACATACTGCAATGGCGACACTTTTAACTCTGGCGGTGGTTTTGTCGTGCACTCAGTAACGACGTCTTTATAGCAGTTTACTTCTGGGAAATTACCGAATTCCCAGTGATCATTCACATACCGTTTAGCAATAGTGCCATTTTCAACATCACATATAAACACGATTACATTCACTGTCAGCCACAAGTTCATCTTCAGTCTGACAACCTAAAGATGTAATTTTGCAAGCACTGACTTGCGCACGATTGCTGTAACGTGTAGGTGGCCTGACTTCTCTACTCTGAGAACAATCCTTAGTCAGGTGGTTCGTTGACTGGCATCTCCAGCAACGCTTGACTACATTAGGGTTCGGTTTTGTATTCTTATTCTGACCAGTAGCAATGGGAGGATTTTCTGTCTTTCCTTTCTTTGACCCTTGAAATGGCTTTGAGGGTCGGAATTTACGCCATTCCCGTTTCGAAGGACTGAACTGACTGTAAAGCCGCTTGCAACATGATAGATTTATCTATCTATCGACGAAATTATCAAATGATATGGATGTAATTTGAATGTTGTAGGTGGAGTTCTTACATTAGCGATATCCAAGTTATAGCAAAACAAACACCATAGATTCTAGAAAATTGCACTTCTTGTTGTTAACTTCAAACATGTCAAACCATACAATAGTATAATATAACGATACAACTTCTGGCAACCTACTAACACAATACAATAGTCTGGTAGGCCTGGTGTAGTGGGTAGTAGTAGTCAAATTTGCTTCACAGCCGATTGAATTCTCTTCTGGTACACGAAGTATATCGAATATACGGTGAACATCCACAAATATGACTCCTATATCATTCCCCGACGATGATATATATGAAAACGGAGTCGTGGTATCAATTCAACCAGATATATGTGATGAATTCAGTGACCAAATACAAATTCAGTCATTGTCGATAACTGAAATGTTACTTCTTTCAAAGTTCCTCAGAATAATGTCAATCTTTCTTCAAATAACTTGTTTCTCTATATACACTAATGTTCACCAACTATTTGTACTAACACAAATTCCACTAACATCACGTAGTACAATAACATTACTACTTCTGTGTTAAGATCATCTCAACTAACTCATATCAGTCAAACATAGGTCATGTGATCTCTTCATACTTCATGAATCATATTTACATTAGTCAGCACAGCTAATACTTATATTCATGCAACTATATGCATCTAACAGCACCACAACAATGTGTGAAATATATCGACTTCTTTAAGCCGAAATTCAGGTCCTATGACCCCTGGAGACAAACTCCAGATACATACTCACATTAGCTACCATAGCTATTTTTTATGCATGCGATCCATGCGTATATCCATCCATAAGTTCAGCTTAACTTATGC
>Ga0126335_1001584_pt1 | contig 12909 bp, 8 predicted proteins | sample OlaspJWI45metaG_FD_108409 | JGI IMG/M metagenome (GOLD analysis project Ga0126335, IMG submission 108409) | Marine gutless worms symbiont microbial communities from Oahu, Hawaii - Olavius sp. 1 OAHU.JWI-45 metaG | ecosystem: Host-associated > Annelida > Digestive system > Unclassified | place...
CAGCCGAAGCTGGTACTCGATTTAGCGACCCCGAAGGGATGCAAGGCTGAGTTGACCTAGGCACACTGGGTGCGAACAGTTTGCCCAAGACTGTTACTCAACAGCGTCGCGACTGCGATTCGAACCCGTGCTCTTCCGAGCCTGAGTCCGGCACGCTAACCACTCGGCCACCGAGCCACCATAGAATAGAATACGAATAGTTGAACTTTGAATCAGTGTAATCATTATAGGCTATATCATTGTTAACCCAATCCCTCAAACAGCTGGCACTGGAGAACGGCAGATTTTCTTTTAAAATCGTCCGTAACCCAGTGCGCTGTCAGACTCAAGAACGACCGAGTTGTGTTCTGTCCAGGTATCAGCTGTTAGACACACCGACTTTGCGTGGTCCACTTCTGCTTGCACGCGATCTTTGGTTGACTCGGCTGCTGATATTCACTACTCGCTGTGACGGCCAACCCGTGTTACTGCAGGGCCAGTATTCATATTCGGTCCACTTACAGCAGTACTATTCCGCCGAATACGAATACACTATTTGGCCCACTATTTGGCCCGAATAGAATACGAATAGAATATTCGGTACAGCCCTAATTGCATCCTCATTTTTCCTCTCGGCTTTTGCTGATGTCAAATCTTACTTTGTGGTGATGGTGGCAACAGAGTGTACAGTGGTGTTTTGGTTTATAGTTTAACGTGGCAATGCAAAAACAGCAACAAACCAGAAAATCAGTAGCTGCAGGCTATGAAACTTGTATGTGGATGATAGCCGTATTCTTACTGCTGTTAGTACTCTTTGTGGATTGTGCGTAGGTTCAGTTTGAGGACGGTTGTGTGTTGTCCACTAAGCGAACCAAGGTTTGGGCTGAGTCTGAGGAGTTGCCAGCTTCGGTTGCTTCTCGACTCGTATGTTGTCACCCTCTCACTGATTCATATTTTATCTAATAATGTACATATCATTATCCTTGTCATGAGTACGTACTACATAGTCATTTTTCCTCAAGTTGGACATCTGTACCTATTACAGTATGCCTTAACACTAGTCATTAATTGATACTTAGCATCAGTGCATTATTCTGACTTGTTTAAATTAATAGTTTAAAGCTGCAGTCGAAAGCGGGTTGCTCGTGTATTTATTTGCACACAATATTCTACCTGGCCTTTACTAATTTTCCCAGTCACATATTTTCTCATTCTATCTTGCTGTTTCTCTGCAGTTACAGTTTTGTTGCTTCTCTAACTTTCGGCTTCAACCATTGACCTTATTACTGAAACGTGGTATAGATGTTATGAAGATTTCCAGTTGTCTGTGAAAAAACTTCCTGTGTCGAGGCATTCGAAAGCTACGTGAACAGATGCAGACAGACAGACGTGACTGAAAACATTACTACTCCGTACGTGTGGGTGGTAAAAAGTAGTGAAGTTGAGGTTCGCATGAGCAGTTGTCAGTGCTGACTGGACTTATGCTGTGTGTACAGTCTGAAGCAACGGACACAAAGTACAACCTGTTTGCGACGAGTGCAAAAGCAGCAACGTCACACACACGGCAGAGAAAGCTGCAGTACATTAGGGATGATAATTCTGTCACGCCGTCTAGCCGCAGCTGAACTACTGACAACAACAACAACCATTTAACGGCCTTTGTTCCGGGACTACCCAGCTAGGCCGGTACCAGAAGAAACACTCACCCATCCTGATCATCGGACAGCCTTTAACACCTTTCTCCATTTACAATGATCCATAGCATCCACTTTGTTCAGTTTATGTGTTTTACAGTCCTCTCGGACAACCTCTGACATGTCAGTAGCTGAACTACTGACATGTCATTAATTATCATAGTACTCTACCTACTGATGCTGAATGCATCAGACTGTTGCTTTTCTCATCAGTACAATGTTAATTGTTGTTTGTTTATTTATTTATGCTGTTAAACTGCTGTTGATGTAGTTTTCTTGGTTTTGTGTTGCACATATTGGTAAGACTCGATATTTGTTTATACAAATCTTATTATACGACATTTATAAATAATTTTTGATGATCTGTTTCAGTTAGTCATGTCTGCAGATGCTGCTGGCTGGGTTCTAGTCAATACACTGTCTCCAAAAAAATATCCTGCTTGTTGTCGGCTATGACTGTCAGATTCTGATTTTCATATTTTTTCCATTACTAGAAAGCTTATGATATTTTACTACAAAAATATATTAATATCTTTCACCACACCTGAAGTATGTTGCTGCACTACCTTGGGAAATTAAAAGTTCAAATTTGCTGTAAATAAGGAGAAAAGTGAAAACAAAATGCATTGATTTTTACATGCATCCATTTACTGTAACTTGCTCACTTACTTATTACTTACAAACTTGTTATTTCCTTTTGTGGTTCCTATTAAATATTCGTTGAAAAAATATACCGTTTTATGTAAACAGGCCTAAAAGTTAACAGCGCCCTGCACACTGGGCATGTGACACTGTACGACTTCGACTAGGCAACACCTCTTCTACTGGACCAGATCTGTAGCCATCGAGCAACTCTGACCTCATTCTGGTCTATTGTAAGATACGGGACATCATCCATCAGGTAGTTTGTCGTTTAATGTGAACGAATTAAAGTGACGTTTCCTGAACGCTTATCGTGGCATTTACCACAGCATAACTGACAATACAGTTGACAAGTGGCCAGGCCATCTTTGATCATGTGTACGGGTAAATTATGGACTCGTGAGCAACTGGTGTAACAGTATTAATATCCTTTTAGCCATGTGACAGGCAATGTATTATTTTTGTTAAACACGGGATAAGGCATTAATATATTTTGTAACAAATTTTATGCGCTTTCTGACAGTGAAAGAAGTTTAAAAATCGGTTAAGGTTCGACAGAGTTATAGCCGACAACACGTGGGACGTTTTTTCGAGACAGCGTAGTATCACTATATTAGTACACATTAGTAGTACGGCTGTCGAATTAACACGACACGTTAACGAATGACTTAACATGTTCAAGAATCACGATTAAAAACTTAATGCTTAGTGCCGCTAAAGAAACTGACACACTAACTAAAATATGCCATGATGCCAGGACACAGGAGTGACAGGACAGACGCCGGGCTGTTAACTGCCGAACTAAGGTGACTGGGCTGTACTAAGTGAGAACATCATCGGTTAATCCACGCGCCAGCCACATGCACTAATGAGACCAATAACCGCTGCCATACAATAGCAGTTTATACAACCGTCATATATTTCATGTGTTTGCTGCAACAGGAACGACACAAGTCTACAATACTGCAGTGTGCGATAAAAGTGCATTAAAAATGTAACACCTCGACAGATGTAATAAGCAGTTCTTCTGCGTGTCTACTAACACAAAAGCACTAGTTTGTCTTCCTCATTGCCATTTTGCAGATTACAGATGACATTTCAGTTCAAGGAAGCGTTAACGTTCATTGTTTGCTAGTTAGATGCGTTATGAACAATGTTGCCTGTATGCGTTACTGGTTATGTAGTGTTTTTAGGCGGTAAAACATGTCTTGCATTGCTGGCCTAGTTTAAAGCTTATTGACATAGTTTTATTGTGGAGACTAAGCTGTCTCCAGTGGATGCCAGAGTTATTGTGTGTACATATCTCATTAAAACTGCAGTAGTTGCAATAGTAGAAATGACTGGACGTAGTCTCTTTGCATTTGTGCTGCTAATTGTGTTTTTCGGGACTGCAGTGTTTCTCTCTTTAGGTTGAACTACATTTACCGAAAACTACCGTATCCTTAGTGGGAATTTGCAGCAACGTTTTTATGAGCAGTCACCCAACCAGTAGCATTAGCACATTGCAGTAAGTGCTACATGCATTATACATATGGCGACGCTGACGACAAAATAACTCTATGCTCAGAGTTGTTGCCGCCATTTTGTGTGTGTGTGTGTGTGTGTGTGTGTCAACTATTTACAACACGTGTGGCACGCCTGTCCATGACATAGATATGGTAAATTTAGTGATGTCAGTGCACCTTATGTATAACAGACTGGATCAAGTTCTAATGCAGCAGGTTAGAGCTCAGATTATGACAGCCATTGTGGTCCTGAATAAAATCTTCAGACAAGTATAACAACACATTTACTACTAAATGACCGAGTTTTAATGCAATTTTCATCACAAGCAGAACGTGTGCTTCAAATTAATATTGCACTGATATACAGATTTGCATATCATATAAACATATTACAACATGCAGTGTACTGATATTAACAAACATTCACACTTGGAGGGACAATGGGCAACACAACACAAATACAACAGAGACATCATCAAAAGTCAACAACATAACACAAAAACAACACATCAAAATAAAATTATGAGCAGATTGTCATTAAGTATAACAGTCACCGTAACTAATTCTTATGTTACAAATTACTATTAAAAAGTCCAACTATTTATTGGTATCAAAACATGAAGTTTACTACAGCTGTGCAACCGTGTAGTCTAGTAAGGACAAGTTATAATGTGCTCATCAGCTTGCTAATGCTTCACGTGCTACGGGTCACCTCCCTTTATGGTCTACTCAGCTGTTAGCCTGTGTGGAAATCTGGAAATTATCAACGGACAGTTTTGAAACCAGAATATAACTTCAATAACAGGTGTGATAGGGTAATTATGGCTCAATACAGTGTCTAGGGAAATACCAAGAGGTACAATAGGGAAAAAGGAGTCTGTAATACAGTATAAAACTGAGAATGTCACCAAAAAGATGTAACTAGTGGCTAGCAGCAAGCGCTGAGCAGCAGACGCATTGTGGAAACTGCGTAGTAGACGACACCGACGGAACGGACTGCTGGCGTCGTAGGACGCGCGGCAATGAGCACAGCAGCGTGCAGTGCACTTTATTGCACACAAACATGAGTGTTAACTGCCACCTTGACAGGCTTGAAAGGTCAGTCTGAGACTGACAGTGAGAACGGTGTCAAGTTACATGGCCAGCTTTGATGGGCCAAGTGCCTTTCAGGCAACCCTCCCAATTTTGTATTTCTGTTGTGTGCTTATTCAAGTGTTGTTGCTATGTGGAAAATAAACTTTCTCTCTCTCTCTCTCTCTCTTACAGTGACTTGACTGTGTGATCGACCCCACCCTACATGAATGCGTGGCGGCAGGCGATCACTCTCACACGCATTCCTGTAGGCTTAGTGCCGCACTAATGGTCTATGCTCTGTGTTGCACACGGACAGTGAGTGTCAATGCATTACTGAGAGATAGCAGTGACGCTGAATGTTCAGTTCACGCGAGCTATGTGGCACGACCCGCGTATAAGCTGACTCCCAAAGCATTAGCGTCAAAATTCAGCCAAAAGTTGTCGGCTTATACGCGAGTTATATGGTACATGATTTCTTTGCAACTGTACTATCCTGGCAGCAGTAATAAGGTGGATTAATGCCCCACTTTGTGATTTCGAATATGACCGTCCCAGCATACCAATATAGATGGCCTGCATGATCGGCACAAAATAAAGAGGCTAAATGGCACAGTGTCGTTCTCTGCCATTCTGTAGGTCAACGCTGTTTTGTTATGTGCTTGGAAAATTGAGCAGAATATGTGAATAGCTAAGTCTAATGAGTTTCGACAGATGCAAGAACTAAGAAAAATATGCCATCGATCGTAATGATTGGATGTCGCTCCTTATAACATGAAGAAATGCAGTCTATTTGACAGTATGTTGCATATGTGGTACATGGCCACCGTCTGCAACATTAGATTTTCGAAGGAAACGTATTTGGATCATTCCCACCAAATTTTGTGAAAATATCTTGATCGGGGGCAAAGATATGCCCTCAAAATGAAACTCAAAACCAGCCCTCTGGCGGCGGAATTCTACATCCGGTTACAATTTTGGCAACTGTCATCCTTTGGGGACCTTCATCTGTATCATCGTATAAATTTCAAGAAAATCGCTCAACACATGGCTGAGTTATTTATTCCGATTCAACTTTTTCTGTACATATCTTTAAACCTACATTGCCAATGGCACGACACAATGCCATCATACAGGCCATCTATACCAGTATACCAGTCACCTGACTGATGCATTAAACACAATGTTACTGCAGCCAAAATACAACACAAAAAGACTTAACGTCACTTACAGTCATTAAAATCTATTATATTCTAGCAAACTAAACGTAGCACAACAAAAGGTTTAGTTAGCCAGGAAACTAAGCGAGCCTATTCTTACAACCTTTGAGCCTACACAGCTTATGAACAGCTGGAACCATTCCGGAAATGCTGCACAATGGCTGTTACACAGTGCTGACTATTTCTTGCATTGTATTAGCATGGACAATAGACAAGTGCAGTTCAAATGAACACATGAGCTCATGTTATGTTATGACTGGTATCAGCTGAATCGGAACTTCGTCTGTCCACTGTGCTGTAACCCAGGCATGCAGCTGCACTGGCACAGCCAGTCGTCTGAGGTTCTAGATACATACAAACAACAACCAATCAGTATAACATCAACTACGCTAACTTCTCTATCAGAATGTACAGTTTCAGCATAAAGATTCAGACTTGGATTCAAGACTCATTTGTTCAAGGGTCCCAAGACCGAGACCAAGACCAAGCTGGACAATCCGAGGCCAAAAAATAAAGATGCTTAAAAAATCAGCTCACACAATAAATGGGCTTATTTTACTTCCTTGTGCACAAATGACTGCACAGCATAACGACAGAAAGCTCAACCACACACTGTGCAGCAGCATCAGACTTTACTACTAATTGTTGCACTGCAAAAGACCGACTAGGAAGCATCTTATCACTCATTCATATGGCCTCATCAGCAAACCACAGTTGCTGAAAATGTTCTCCATAAGAGTGGAGATGGCAGGCGGAGAGCAATTCAGAGAAGCCCCATCTGGCAGTGGATGCAACAGTTTGTATATGTCGTGGCATGCCACTTCAGCACAAGTGTATGGATCTGATAGAGGGCTTGCTCAGTCACTAATCTACGATGTGAGTCAAAAAATTTTACCCCGAGGTTCTGGAAATTTTTCTCAAACGGCTGAGAAATTTTAGTCACAATTTTACACACCTATAACGCGTTCACATTTATGCTAAATTACAAAATGTTATTCAATTACCTCCAACTTTGACAAAGTTATGCCGTATTAAGCGTCGGCCACCCAGTGAATTTTCACTTTCACAACATGTCCATCAAGAGTTTTACTAACTGATGATGAACAACAGGTAAAAACAGAATTTTTTTACATTTATGAAACAGCAAACAATTCAGTTATGCTCAAAATGTCCACCACTGGCCGAAACGCATTCGTTCAGATGTTTGCGAAGTCACTGATAGCTTTGTTGATAGCTGTCTGGGGCAAGTCATCACAGACCTGCTGCAGTGCACTTTTTAGGCTGCATAGAATGCATGAGATGCTGACTATTCTTATCGATGTTCGCGGTGTCAGTCTGTCTGTTACGTGGCTTAAATCGGCGGCGGCGCGTGCAATGTACGCCGCGTGCTGTGTGCGTGGGGCCATTCGGTACAGCCTTCACCAAATGCCTTTGGCCTCCTGTTAGCTCTGGAATGGTCTTTGGCTTTGAGAGAAGTTTATGATATGCCTGAAGCATGCACCCACACATGATAGTCAAGCGGGTTGAGGTCTGGTGAATTTGGTGGCCATTGGTTCTTTGCGATGAAGTCGGTACAGTTTACCCTCAACCAGTCCTGGTGAATTGTAAAAATTCAACGGATGGCCGCACTAAACACGACATAACTTTGTCAAAGTTGGAGGCAATTGGATAAAATTTTGTAGGTGTAATAGGCGTATAAAATTCTGACTAAAAATCTTATCCGTTTTGGAAAAATTTCCAGAAAACCTCAGGGGGTAAAATTTTTGGCCTCACACTATACACTGTGTCCGGGGAAAAAGTAAACCAGACAATATTGGCTAGAAATGTCAAATCTCAACGCATCCTAACAAAATTATGTGCACTGAATTCTGAATATATCTTTGAAAGAACTGCAAAATTTCGTTAGAAAATATTCATTAACGGTGGAGTTATTAATCTTGAAATATCGACAACAAAATATACCAGTTTCCGTCACATTAATTATTGCAATCACTGGTCTGGAAGTGACTTTTGCTGACAGGACAACGCTGCTGCCCATAAGGCGCGTGAGACTAGCAATTGTTAACCCGTGAAACACCGGACTTCATCGCTCCAACTCCCAGCCAACAGTCCTGACCTCAGCCCAACAGACTTCCGGATCTGGGGTAAGCTGCAGGAGCGTGTGTACCGCAGCTGGATTCATGATGTCGCCCTGTCAAAGTCTCATTTTATCAAAGAGTGGCAATATTTCAGCCAGATGATCAACTGATCATTGACAAAGCACTGTGGCAGTGACGTTGACGTCTTCAAGCTTGCATTTGAGCACATGAGAATATTTTGAACACAGACTTACCGTAAAATATGTTTGACTTTTGCACTTCACAGTCACATGTCTGAATGTTGTCAATAGCAGACACTTCATGTTTTCGGGTGACCTCGCTAACTCGCTGTAACATTTGCTCAACAGATTTTATTGAAATTTGGTGACTTGTTTGTGATTAGATGCCATATTGTTGGTGCCGAATTGAGTTAAAATCTGACGTTGTTTGCCACAGTTATGTGAATGTATACACTGGTTTACTTTTTTTTCCCGGACACACTGTACATGTAAGGTAGTCCATCGATCAGCATCAATTAGAAACTCATTCACTGTTGAATACTTGCTGCACAGGCCTTAGTATTTAACGTATGGTTTGTGGTTGTCTAAGCAGTAAAGTTGCTCATACTATCGTACGAGATATGGAGCTTCAAAACCAAGATCGAGACTCTCGAGTTCCAAGACCGAGACTGAGACTCAAGAAAGCCGAGACCAAAACTCTGAAAACTGGGTCTTGAGCTTTCTCAAGATTAAGACTAACGTCTCGAGAACTCCAAGACTGCAAAGATTCACATGCAATTGTATCACTGATCAGGGACATACCTCACTAACATTTAATCAACATAATAATAATGTCTATCGTCATGAGAGATGTTTCTTGAATTTTAGTGTAATTATGTTGCAAATTAATGCATTTTCCAAAGCCTATAAAAATAAACTGCACAAGAATAGATGGCTTAATATTTACCAGCTATTTTTAAAACCGTCAGTCTTAACATGTGCGCAAGAAACACAATATTCAGGTTGTTTACTGGCACTTTTACTAAATCGCAAGATATTAACACACCATGCAACACAGCCTACACAGCAAAATGTTCTCGAAAAGTGTTTAACAGATGTAACCCTGTCAGTTTGTGTTGCAAAAATTTGATAATGGAATTGACCCCATATTAATAATATTAGCTGTCATCCAAATGCATTTCATGATTCACAATTATCAACTTACTCCAAGACCATTAGCTTGCACCACAGGCCACTATTAGCTAATGTACTGCAGACTGGCAAAGTGAACAGCAAAGTTAATGACTACTTGTCTCAATGTCTGCTACTTACCACTACATATACTTACCAATAAGAAACAGCAGTGCACGAAACGAAACGAACAGGCAGCATGCTTACAACTCGTAAAGGAATGCTATTTCGAATGCAAACTGGAAATATAAAAAGCAACATTCACAGCAAACTTTTAAGCCAACAGCATCCTGTGGTCTACTAGCACTCAGACCCGTCTTTAACAGGACAGCAGTGTGCACAGGTCCCTAGAGGCTCCACACATTACGCAGAATTTCTGTCAGCAGTTTAGAGTTGTACTTTCAGTTTGTGCAACTGGAAATATTGACTGTTAAGCAAAATTGATAAGGAGCACAAAATCTGCCAGACCAATTCAGCTTCTGCTGCAATCCTTTCATAGCAAAATGTCTTTTCAATGCAGGGAATAGCTATAGTTTCACTGCTGAGCTGATATGTTACAAGTATAAATCATGCAGCCTCATGATTAGACACAAATGGCAGGGAGATCGCCAGGGACCCAGACAGATAAAACATAGGGCTGGTAATATTTTTACACCAGTCTGATCAATGTTCAGTAAGGTATGTTGCACAATTCAGCATACATAAACAGCAACAGAAGACATCAGTTAAGTGTAGCGCTGTACATGTGATGAATCGGAAATCAGGTGAATTAATGCTGTAAGTAACATATGTAATTTATGATACAAAAGATTTCTTGACAGTAAGCGACTAGTCACAAGTTGGTAACAAATGAAAGTCCATATATATCCACTAATATAGACAGGATTAAAATTTCAGTATCACATACAAGATAAAAATTACAAATCAACATATAATGCATATCCAGGTGACATTATTGCAATAATATTAGCAACACAACCTATATGCAGAAAATTAAAGAAAAATCTGACAGCACAATGTATAAGGATCATCAAAAACTAGTTGCAATTTCGTGCAGTTGGCAACAGCATCTCAAGCAGTTTTAGACACAAAAAGCAGTGCATGTTGTTAAAATGCTTCACATACAACCACAGAACAACATTGAGGCACAAACAAGTATTCATCTGGACGTCAGTCTCCATTTAAACCAACCAGCTGGGACTACGAAGTAAACAGGCTTGATGCACAGGCCTAACATCACTGACATCCAACACAGCAGACACACAAAATTCTACAATGCAAAGGTATCATTTAGGGGGCAAAGAGATCTCTGTACTCCCAAAGATAATGAAGTGAAGAATTTTGCACAACTGTGTAAAACAGCAGTCTACCACAGGCATACTCTGTACAAAATACCACATTAACACTTTTGCAATGTCTGCCCACTGGTACTGTTAATTACATCTCTCTTAAACCCGTGGCATGATTTCTCCATTTTGCAGCAAACTGAGACAGGAGAGAAGGACATATTAGACTCCCCCAATGATTGAGTAAAATGACCCATGCGCTACAGTGAATACAGCTTAAGACAACTGCCATTTGGACAAGACATTTAAGACAATATTAATAAAAATGCTGAACGCCAATGTCTAAGTATACGACAGGAACATTATGCAGCACATATAAAACGATTCAAAAACATTCAAGTTTTTCATCGCCACAAACCAACTCGCACTACGTATCTAGTTATTGCACTTTCACACAGTTTCAGTCACAATCACAACAATTTGTGAAGTCTATTACTAAACACAGTTCAGAATCCTCACTGTCAGATTCACAATGCAACGATCGTTTGCCGTCAGTAATGAGTTACTAGGCAGAACTGGTCGGTCACTCTATCATTTATTACCTCAACCACATTTGGCTTGTCAATGTAGTTTGTAACTATGAATTATCTAATAATACAAAATAGTACTACATTAATGACGGCAATTCTGAGTACACACTGTTTAAGCAGTCACAAGCACGAGGCAGGACTGGCAGGTTATTTTGACACATCTGATGCAAAAATAACAAACAATAACAACCATGTATCTGTCAACTGGCATACAAAACAAATGTGTGAAGCAGATAACCCAGAGATAGCCTATGATATCAGAAAATTTGAAAAGAACAACAGGTAACTGGAACTGGAAGTCAGGGATAACAGTTGAGTGAACTGACAGATTCTAGAAAAATGTTTCCAGAAAGCTGATAATTTAATTGTGCCATAGCAATTCAGGCTACAGTACTTGCAGGCGGGATGTGTCTACAAGATACAAGCAATCTGGTAAAAAAAAATTTAACTGTATGTGAACACTATGGAGCTAGCATGTCTCAGTATCTAGCAAGCAGGTGTTCAATCATGTATTTTTATCTGCAATGTGAAATGTACATTATTTAAAAGTATTATACATGTGCTGCACATTCTATTTTTCATTCTCATTCAGTGTCATTCGTCTTTCATCATTAAACATTATGTTGTACAGGCGTCTTATGCATTATGAACGTAAAACGACTCACAGTAACTCGTACAGGCGTCTTATGCATTATGAACGTAAAACGACTCATAGTAACTCGTCAAAGTATGACTAAAATTTAGTCGAGTCAATCAGATTGTGAAAAGTAAAAGTAGCCGAAGACAGCATTTTTGGAAGTTGGAGATTGTAAACGTGAAAGTTACAGTTTCACGTTTACAATATAAACATGCACATTTCACAACATAAACAGACGTATTGTATACTGCATAGAACAACTGCAGTCTGAATCCCACAACAGTAAACATAACAAAAAAATAACGTCACTATGGGTGACCAATTTAGGCAGTTATTTTGCCTTATTAAGCATACTCACATACACTCAACAGAAGCACTAGAAAAACGTCCACAGCCAGTCCACTATAGATTTACAGTGTTCGTGTAAAAAGGCTTCAGGCAGCAAGTGATGAAAATCAGAAAGCATTAATCGAAGTCTAGTAGCTTTTCGATGAGGAAAGACCTGCAGCCATGTAACATACACATGTTAGCAAAATCAGTCACAAGACATGAAAAAGCAACTGGCACCCACGTGGACATGCTTAGCTTATCAGGATATCAACATTTCATGACTAACTCATCTTCTGCAACTTTATTAGAACACAATATAACAATGTTTATATCGTTATATGACAATTGTGATAGTTACCTGTGCGCCAGCTATGCTCTGAGCAGGTATTGCTTTTGGCCGTGTCTGTGTGTGTGTGCATCTGTCTGTGTGTCTCTCTGCACAAAATCTTGAAAAATACTAGTCGGAAATTGATGTAACTTGGTAGGATTATGTCCCATGGAGAACGCTAGAAGTGGTTAGAAGTTGATGACATTTAACCTTAACAGTTGACCTGGAGAGCTATTTTCATACTTATTTAAACTATAACTTTTGAACCGCTTCACCTAGCAACTTCGTTTTTAGTGAACAGATACGCCTAGAGACCATGTCCCACTACAGTTTCAAGGTCAAGGTCAAGGTCAAGGTCA
>Ga0126335_1001585_pt1 | contig 12909 bp, 8 predicted proteins | sample OlaspJWI45metaG_FD_108409 | JGI IMG/M metagenome (GOLD analysis project Ga0126335, IMG submission 108409) | Marine gutless worms symbiont microbial communities from Oahu, Hawaii - Olavius sp. 1 OAHU.JWI-45 metaG | ecosystem: Host-associated > Annelida > Digestive system > Unclassified | place...
CCTTTGTCAGGAAATTCATTCAACAGCTTTCGTGCGCCCCAGCCCTTCGACAGATAAAGATTTTTGATGAGAACAGCGTCTTCGTCTGCGATTTTCATGATTTTAATTTTTACTTAATGTAAAGTAAACAAATTTATCGTCTGCAATAAATCTTGTTATTGTTTTTTAAACTGGAAGTTAAATAATAAGTAGGTAAAGTTACACAGTCACATTTTATTCAAAATTTCGGCGTTATAGCGTTCGGCTTAACAGCTATGATGGGCTAAATTTGTAATTTTTACGTTCAACAATTTCCCAAGGTAAGGCAGTTGCACAACAGGTGAAGTTGGAAAGTGAAACTATCTTTCGATGACCTATAGTCTAAGTAACTGTAACTAATTGTGCCGTCGCCGCCTGATGACGCGGCGTCAGCGAGTGATGTTGACGGAAAGACTGGTCGGCGATGGTGGCGATACTGTCTCACGGTGGCCCACGAGCAAGCAGTAATGTGCCTGTGCGCCTCACCCTTATGGTGGTTAAGAGCGTGTGTTCGCGCAACGTCGTCTACAACACGTGTTCGTTTGCGACGGCCGCATTGAGTGGATTTCTACTGGATTTATTGTCGACGAGTTTGTCGTCGTTTCTGTGCGGATTACTGTCGCTGTCGGAATTATTTCTTGCTAGAATTGTTCTCTTGAATTACGCGCTGTACTTCCGGATGCTGTCGCTGTTGGCTAACGCTGTTCAACCGTCGTCGCGGTTCGCTGTACTGTTATCGCTGTGTCAACATCGCTGTGCACTGGTGTTCGTGTTCAAGATTGACCGTGTCGGGTTCGTAATTCTTCTCGGGGTTGTTAGTTTTGGTGTGGGTTAGGTCCGGGGTTTAGGCAGTCCTAACACCGTGCGGTGGCCCGCCCGTCCAAATCCGAGTCGGGTCGGCCCGCGGTTATCACCGTTTAGTCTACGGGAGTTCCGTGTCCTTCTCGCTAGGCGGGGGAGTAACAAGTGAGTGTAATTCCTCCCTAATAGTAACCGGTCCCTTCTCCCGCAAGTGGTCCCGGGGTCGTTAGACCCGCTAGCTCTCTGGTTAGGAATTAGGCCTAGAGGTCTCGGGGTACCCGCTGTCTGTCCCTTTCTGGAATACTAAGGTTCCTTCCGGGTTAACTCACCACTATCCGTCCTGTAGGCTCGGTGACTGTCCAAGGGTACCTGTAAACACCGGAATTACGGAACAACAAAGTTTTGCAAACTGTACCAAAAATTATTACAATCGGACGCTTTTCAAGTTATCGTCGAAGACGTAGTCACATGGATTTTTTTGAAACACAGTGTAGTTATTTATTTAACAGTTCTAGAGGTTTAGACATGCATACGATTATGCGCTATATAAATTCACATTTTACTTACTTACTTAGGCCTACTTTTCGCATTTTGCAACTAGACAGACAGTAGCTTAGTTCGTGACTTTTGAGTATTTTCATACTGTCTCTTTAACGAACTGGAGTGTTGACAGTTTCTGGAAAAAAACTTTTAAAATGTTAGAGATACACATAATAATTTTCATTACCGTTTGTTTTCTTAGTAATGTAACTACAATTGATAACGATTAAAAATTGTTTAATCGCTAAATAAATTGGTAAAACTATTAATCACTGGTCTCACCACTCGTTGTTTAATGAGGCCATCAAATAGCATGAAAATTATTTAGTAGAACAAATCAAGTGTCTCTCATACTCACCTTCGCATTCAGATTTGTCGTTGAGTCCGAACCTGGTATGGCATTGGCCGTCATTGCACTTCTTGGCACCAGCGATCGTACATGAGTCGCAGTGTGAGCCACAAGCTGGTACACAAAGGCATCTTTACTATTATTACTATCATCACGATCATACCTTTATCAATCGGTTTACATAAACCTGTACGTGTTAAACCCTGACGTAAATAAACAACAAACGACAAAATTCAAAATTTAAATGCACAGACACAAATATTGCATAAAGGGATTTGTTGAAGAAAACGAATTCACTATACGTGAGTCAAAGTCAAGAAAGGGGCTGCGCACAGATTTATGCTCCCAGAATAGTTTTTAAAAATAATAAATATAATTGTACAATCGTACGCCAACTGTAATATATTCTTTCAGGCGTATTTTATACTGATCTATTTAATTTTTTTCATTTGTTCTTGCTTTGTTCTTTGTTTTCTTCTTAATAAGAATACCTTTCAATCGAAGGCAAAGCGGTTTTATGCTGCCGTAAGGCTGACTTTGGTACTTAAGATTTGGCTTAGATGTTGTATTAAGAAGACGTGCATGCATAACAAATACGACGTTTTTAAATCAATACATTTAGGGTGCGAACAGGATACAAAGATAAACGCATTACCGCGCGGATGGCAATAAATGCATTTTACCGTTGCACGTTTGGGTACTCTCGTCGTAGAAGGTGTTAGATGCACAGAAACTTTGTCCGTCGCACTTGGTTGCTCCGTTCGTAGTGCACGTCGTACACTCAGCATCGCACGCTGCATCACACACATCAGTAATAATGACGGTGGGTGTTTTCCTCGTTTGTTTCTCATTAAATAACTACAAAATCGATAGCATAATGTTAAACGGCTAATCGATAAACCTAGTAAACCCAGTAGACTAAACGCAACCCGTTAATAATCTACCAAGTTGGTCTTACGAGTTACTACAATGTCTTTATCAGGCAGATACTAACTAGGTCAATAAATCAGACTGTTTTAAAAACCCGTACGTTTTTCTATTTTTACAATAATGCTTTAACACAACATCAAACTCATCAAGCCATAACGGCAAATATGAAAAAATAAGTCAGAGAAGGTCGGCGCCGCGGTGAAGTCAAGTGACCTATACTTTTGAATTTTGGGTCATAGGGCATAGGGGCGGGATCGCGCGGGCAAAAACACTTCTTGGGTGGTCTTTAAGCCAAAGCCTATGGAGAGCGTTTTCATGTAGGTCTATATTTCGACAATTAATAAAGCTATGATCTCGATACTTTAACATAACATGAGACTCATTAAGCCCTAACTGAAAATATACGAAAGTGAATAATAGGGGATCGGGGCGGGGTCACATGACATACTTTAGAATTTTGGAATTGGGATCTCCTCATAACTTTAAAATGGTCAAAGGTAGAGAAAACAAGTTTGGCACTTAGATACAGTGTAGCAAATATGGGAAAAGTGTGACTTTTCCAAAAAAATGTAAGGCTAAGGAGGAAGCTATGCTTAAGTGACATATGTTAATCCTGAAACTGGGTGTAGGGGGCACTAACCAAAAGCACCTGCAAAAGCAGCTTACAAAAAGACTTATCTGCAAAAATCTATAAAGATATGAAACAGCAAAGCAAACATTAAAATGTAAAACCTGAAGATATATAGTGTAAGAGCGATTGCTTGGATTACGCATAAAACAGCAAACATCAATTTTATGCGATACTATATACAGTGTATTAGCTGCCCTTGCAGGTTTAGGTCACATGACTCCATTTTAATTTATGCCCCCCTCGATATCTTTACTGCTTTACTGTGAACCACGTCCACCGGTAGCCTGCGGTAGGCCTATGCCTAAACGCTGACGAGAAGCAAGGATCTACAAAACGTTCGGAAAATTTAGATAAAGTGGAATCTGTTCTGCCAAACGTAACGCCATTACTCCCCAGGGTCTATGGGCATCTGTCGTTATTCAGCACATTGATCATTACACGTCAAATTTGATGGGACAGGTTACCTGTTAATTTGCGATAATTCTAGCTGCATCGTCTATGTAACATAAGATATACACGACTGTTCAGTTGAATACTGATAATCAATGGTAGTTCTTGGTATTCATTGTGACGTCATAGGCTTCAGTGGAAATGGTTAACATTCTGGCATTTTCTTTCGACAGATACGAATGTAAAGCACAGTCACTTGTAGAATCTCAACACGCCCAATGCTTCATTTGCCGTTGCATGGCTCAGTTTACGCTCGTGTTGGAACCTTGCTGAATGCGAATTAGTTCTGTGAATGAGGTGTTCGCTATATAGAGCCAGTTTTCAGACGCATATACCTGCCAAAATTCATTATTAGTGCAATACTGTATTGTTAACGTTGTCGTCAGTTGAGAAATATTTTGGATTAATTACAATATTCACTCTGACGTTCCTTAGAAGTACATGATGGACGAAATTAAACAGGGCTACTCATTTCAATAGCTTGCAACTCCAGATAGGCCTATACTGATCCGATGTAAACCATTTTTGGCAAACTTCAACGTCATTTCGCTCTTAATCAAAATCTGTCATTTATGGCTATTAATTTAAGAAAATGCAGCGGTAGTATCACATAAAATTACTTTTTGCTTTTTTTGTGTGTGATTCAAGCAATCGCTCTTAACACAATGATGTACATCATCACGTATTTACATTTTGATTATAATAGGCCTATAATGGAGTTAAGCAGCCCCTAACGTTAAGTGAGTTTTATGCAACCCGCACTTATAGTCAAAAGGCATATACGAATCCCGGTTCCCTACATGTGTGACTATAAACTACGCAAAAAACTTTATTTCTTGCTGTCTTTTGTCGTACTATGTAGTTTTTACTTGTATTTGAATGTGTTTTTAATTTCCACCAGTGTTGTATATCGTGTACGTGTGTTTTGTCATTTATGCGATAAAGAATCATTGCTCAATCAATCAAAAGAAAGTCTGGCTATATTAACGTGCGCTTAAAAGCCGACTATGTGAGTCAAGCTTAATCTACCGCATGGAACCGTTCAGACACAGACAAATCCTCCATAGCTGCCAGAGATTTTAATCTTATAGTATGCCCGTCAAACCCAGCCAAACCGAGCCAAATCACTTTGCCCGGACCCAGTACTGAACCTGGGCCGCGCAAGTGGCTAGCCGGCTGGGCTAGCAGGCACAGCCCAGTGACTTAACAACTGAGCTAACTAGGCAATCAACAACAAGGATCTCAACATTGCCTCATTTTCATACTATTTGACAAACTAGCAAAAAGCAACATGACGTAAGAAGCTTTACAAATACTAGGATAAAACTTATCAGTGCATTAAAATGATCAAAAATACAAGCTGGTCATGATTTACCGCGACAAGTGTGAGTGCCGTCGAGGGTAAAACGGCTATCACAGCTGCCACTGTCGCACTTGTCATGTCCATTTGTTGTACATTTCTGACAGTTTGCACCACAGGCTAAAATGCGAACAATTTACAGTCCTTTGGATAGATTTGTTTTATCAAGCATTGAAAACAAATATATTTGGATTGTATCATAAATAAGTTACAAAACGGTGTCATTCTGCCACTTTTATGAATATGTAAAAATCCGAAACACGCTTTTGTGCTATGAGTTTTATTACGATTACTTACTATGACGTAATTAATCAACATTAAAAAAGCGACGTTGCCAGTAAAATTGTCTCGTAGCAAACAGTGTGTCGTACAAGTACAGTATGCCGTATTTCGTTTTTATGGATACAGGGACTAACGGCAAACGGGATTTGAAGTGTTACTACACCTACCATACAGTCTAGAATTGATCCTAATGACTAGCACTTTTGGGTCCAATAAAGACAATGATGGGCGGGTTGGCAGAAATTCGGATCCGATACGGAGACGGAATCAGCCATTTGTCAGTGGCTTGGACAACCAGGGCAACAGCCAGCATCTTTCTTTGATTCGGCACACAGAAACTTTTTGACAGATGGGATACCGGTAAATGTTTGAATGAATTTGGACATTATGTTGAAAAAACGAAAGACTGATTTTGATGTTAAACGTATGACGTTTGTTACATTTGTTCACTTTTGTCGTTACTTCCAATATGTTTGACAAATGACAAAAAACCGCTGCTGGGACAAATACTGTCTGACTGAATGTCCTTATTATGACATCTGACGAACCGCAGATGAAATTACAAAGTATGTATAGATAAATGATATAGTCAGTACAATAATTCACATTTATGTTATTGAGTTAGTATGAATTTTTGTACAGTAGCCTCGTTATAAAATTACAGTCGCTCGGGTGTCAGCGCATTAGAGGTTCTTAACGTTTATGCGCTATACAAATCTACTCACTCACTTGATATTCATGCAGTTGTCTGTCATGGGTGCGAGGTCTGAGGTTATAGGCCTAGTTCTGTGATCCTGCAAATTGTGGTGGAAGTAGATGGTACAGTGTGTGATGTGGATTGTTCAATATTTGCTCAAACAGTTGATCGTCAGCGTCCTCAAGCAGCTGATTGAAGTCTGACAGGTCAGGTGGGCAGAAGCCGCATCGCTTGCTGCGGCTGAGAAATGCGTCTACGCGTTGGCGGTCCGTCGCCGTGATAAACCCCCTCCACGCGGGTGACGCATACGTCAGCCGCGAAACGACGACCGCTCGGAAGACGGCGTGTAGACCGATCTCAGTCATTCCATGGTGTCGCAACACGCGAAGCGCGTACAGCGATTGCGCGCTGTCACTGATAATTCGGCGGATATGTTCTGACGCTGACAGGTGGTTTGCTATGGTTACTTTTGTCGGGCAGTGGTTGCGGCAGTGTTTCTGCTATTCTCCGCCTGGAATTTTGAAATATGATTTCTTTGCTTTTGCAGACATTCAGCTTAAGGTTATTCGCTGCAGCCTATGTTGCAATGTTGTCCATCTCCTGCTGGCGCGTGCTGGCGTTGACTGATGGGACGACAAGATATGCGTCGTCTGCGAATTTCACCAGCGAGTTGCCGGGTTGCAATGGTTTCAGATCTGCGGCTGTGACGGTGTACGCTGCTGGCCCAATGCCCGACCCCTGGATGATGCTGGCGGAAATGCTCGCCGTTGATGACTCTTCCCCGTTGAACATAGTGCGGTGAGCATGTTCACGGAAAAACAGCTGAGGGCTGGACACGTATATCTTGTCTAGCGTGTTTGTGCCGCGGGTAGGTTGGCAGACTATCTGCGTCAACCCTGTCCTCTCCACTATTTCACGGTCTGTGAGCTGATTTACATCTCCCGCCACCACGATGTCGGCCAGCGGAAAGTCGTGCCTAAGCTCGGCGACAGACGCTTCGGTGTAGTCCAGTAAGACCTCTTGTCGGTCGGCCGCGGCGGATGGTAGAGTGCCGTGATGAACACACGTTCGCCGACACGCACACAGTCGATCTCCAGCAGGCCGTCGGCCACTTCCGATGGTGTCTACCTTGATGACTGCATCTCTGTCGTAACGTACACTGCCACGCCCTCGCCTCTTCTTCCTGTCCGGTCCAGACGATAAACCTTGTATCCTTCGATGCCGACAATACTGTCTGTATGCTTTGATTTGAAGTGAGTTATAACAGCGACTGACACTCCGTAGCTCTGGAGATCGCGGCGAGGTGCTGGACGGCTTCCGGCTTGGATAGCGCCGCGGCGTTTAAGACGTATACCGGCGGCGTGTGGAATACCGGCGTCTGCGCTCGGTGGGCGGCGAGCGGCGTCTGTATGCTAACGCTGATGAGCGTGGTGCCTGGTCGGCTCGGGCCCCGATCGGCGCACAGACTACCGCGCTGCTGGTCACGCAAACCGGACTGCCAGCGGCTGTGCACAGTCGGAATACTTCCTGGTTGCACTGACTGACTGAGCTCTAAGTACAACTCAAGTCACAATTCAGAGAAATGGCTGAACAGCACCATTTTGTAACTTACTTATGTCACGACTCTCGTATTTGAGAGTGCGTTGTGCGTGCGCCGCGTTTATGTCTACAAAGCATGCATACGAACTAAGGATTCTGACGGAAAGATACCGTCTTTTTAAAACGACACATAAATATAATGGTCATAGGATTGTCTCAGAAAATAACAAATAAAAAGCTCTATATCAGAAATCAAAGTGCAGGCAAAAGGAAAAAATTAAACCACGAAGTAATACAGACGAAATTGCAACACTGCAACCCATCGGACACATAAGTATGAGATAAATAGATAAAGGCAGTCGCATTGTCGCAATATCATTTCATTGTTTCAACTTGGTTATTATTATCGTAATTCATAAAGAAAGAAAACTTAAGAAAGACAGTCATACAGAATTGGATCGATGACATCATAACTGGGGCAAAGCTAGTCACAATATAGACAACAGCCGAGCTAGCTCTGACAAGGACCGAACCGGATGGAACCGGATGATTAAAAACGTTAGACTTAATTATGATGACGATGATGGTGGTGGTAGTGGTGGTGTTGAGCGAAAAAGCTGTTGAACCTGTACATAACAAGCCGCCCATAGGCAGTAACGCTCAGCTGGCTTCAGTAGTTCAGAGTGACTTAGTTTTTGGTTTTTGATCAGGGTTGGCCAGCTGGTTGACTGACATGCGTCCAGTAATCAGCATTATGATACAACATTAAACAATGTGATAAATACTTCTGCAGGTTAAGGTGTCGATATCATAGACCATCCTTGCCGGACATTTGCCCGGATCACACTTTCCGGCTCCATTACTGGCGCACCCGAGACAATATGCCGAACAAGCTGTAACACATTAGACAACAATATTCAAATAAATTAATTTGCATTGTTGTACAGTTATTTCGGCCTGTTTAATACGAATTCTAAATTTATTTGTCGGCTTTTCTGAAAAAAGTAATATGCATTCGAACCAGGTGTGGTAAGATATTGCATTGACAAGCTTACACTGAAGATAACATATTTTTTTAAAAAAATTATTTAAATTTTTATTATTCTTAATTTTTTTAAAACCGCTTCACCCCTAATGAGCTTTTGCAGCAGCATTCGGAAGACTAATTTGCTAAACAAGTGAAATACTTACGGACACACGTAAACGATTCGTTGGAGTAGACGACAGCGGTTATGAGTCCAGTTGAGTTGCAACGATCAACGTCGCACTTGTTTTCGCCATTCAACTCACATGAATCACAGTACGCTCCGCATCCTAGACGAACAACCATCGCACATGCACCGGGGTAAAACTAATAAAATTGAAGTTAAAGTGATCTTTAAAATTTTACACTATATTTTAGCTTACTTAAATTTCAAATTTATTACATGAAAAATGGCCTGTTACAAGTTGCTAAAAATTAAAGAAAGGTACAACACAAACAAAACCATAAAACCATAAAAACAACGAACGTTGTATACACCGTTACTGCAAGTGTCGTTGTAATTATTGTTTAATTCGGTCATTTTGCTGCTGTTTCTCTTTCTCTACACGGTGAAATAAAGATGATTATAAGCCTGGTGGTAAAAATAATTACGAAATCTTAAATCTTATAAATAAATAAAAATATTGTTTATAAATCGGCTAACTTCCACAAGTTTTATCTCTTTGAAGTTTCCAGCCTCTGAAGCATTTCTGGCACTCTGTCCTGTAGTCGGTTGTGCCGGATGCCGTGGTTTCAACGCACACTTTGCAGCCCATGGGACAGTCTGCACCAGCAACAAGTACATGTATCCTCAAAATGTGATTTTTCTGCTTTGAAAACTTTAGTCGTCATTAATAGTACAAAAAGCAGTCTATAGTCATTTTCTGCAGCATAACGAAACATCAACTTCTTCCTTAGGTGATGATGCATACAACTTTAATAAATTAAACTAGACTCTGACGCAAAACGCGGTATATTGTTTTGCTAATATATTGCACGATATTTCTGTCTATTTCTTGATTTTTTTCGTACTCCAGTCGTCCAGTGACGAAATAAAATTGTCAGACTAAAAGGACGTGTGTGGTTATATAGCCTACCAAGACGATTCGTCCATTTCAGTACAAACTGGAACTGATAGGTATCGCACAACTTCGTTGATCGAAGGCTGTGTGCTAGTAGGCCTACTAAGTTACAGTAAGCCATAATTGTTAGCCTACATAGCAAAATATTAATTACTAACGTTATTCATGATATAACATTTTTGTGCAAACTATTCTACTCGTTCAAAAATTATCGAAATTAAAATGTAAAATGTTACATGCTTACAGAATGCAGTTATAAGTAATAATAATAATACTAATAATAATAAAACGACGATTTATATCGCGCCGTAACATGCCGGGGGATATTACAAGGGCGCGTTACACAAATTAATACAAGGAAGAGGTATAACATGCTGTAACTGAGAATGAAAGGCCAAGGTATGAGACTGAAAATAGAAAGGATTTAAGTAGTCTTTTAAAAGTGTTAATGGATTCAGCGCTTTGTATAATGTCAGGTAGACTGTTCCAAGATGTTGGACCGGCGAATGCGAAGGCGTGCTTGCCGAACTCGAGCCGAGTGCGTGGAACAATGAGGTGGCCCCTTGACGCCGAGCGCAGCGATGATCTTGCCGTGGAAGACAAGACTGGTACACACATCGACTTGATGTAGACTGGACTGGAGCCGGGCAGTGCAGAGCCTTGTAGACGAGCAGACAGAGTTTGAACGTGATGCGCTCAGGAACACGCAGCCAATGCAGGTCGTCGCGAATCAAGTGCTTATGAAATTACTGTGTAAAGTAAAATCGTTGACGTTAATTTGAGTTTGCTTGCCGACACAACTAATCACAAACGAAGCATATCAAATTTGCAACAAATAAATACTGACCAATGCAAGCCTTTCTGTCTTTAGACAAGATGCGACCTCTTGGACATCTGTGACACTCGAGATCCGGGTTAACACACTTGTCACAGTATCCGATAGTGACGTTAGATGAGCATACGGCTGCAACACCAAGTAGTCGACAACGTTCTCATTAACTGCTATCACTGCTATATGAATTATAATTAAAACAGTATAGTAACAATTTCGCCAATGATGTTACATGTCGCTATACGCCTGAAATAATTCGAGTACGAGGTCAGAACCAAGGCATCACGTTAAAAGAAAAATTATAATAGAATTAAATAGTAGACCGTATGGAATACCATAGATCAAGTTATTCTTGACCACAAAACTGCAACCAGGTTACCAGTTACTCCACTATAAGTGTCTAATAATAACAACGAATCTGTCCAAAAAAAATAAAGATTATATGACTATTCATTAAATAAAACATTTTTGCACACATACGTAGACTAGACAAACAATATTACCTGACGGGGTCTCTCTTTCAAATCTTCTGATTTCTTTTCCATCAATAACTAAAATAAAAACGACAGCAGTCTTTATTAAGTTATTACTACTACACTGTGATTAGGAAAAAATGACAGTCCAGTCTTTGTTTGACTATAACTCTAGCTAGTCTTAACCAATTTCTTTTTGATCGTTTAATTCGTGAAAAATTTTCCATTCACCTGTAAAAAAATTTACCGTATCACTTTAATTGTGTGCGCATCCTACCCGATAAAATATAAAAGTGCACGTTTTATCTTGTTCACGAAACGTCGAAGTGTACACATTTGACTGCAAGTCTGTCAACTCTTAATTTCAACAACTTTGCAAAACCAAAGCTGTTAATAACTGTTACAAATTAGGCACGATCTTATTATATCAACAGCTTCTTGCGAATGACATTAGCAGTTTGTCACTGTTTGCTGATAACGTTTGCCGTGAATCACGCGTCGATGAGTGGACGCGTCCTCTGTCGGCCTGTGCCGACGCTGGAGGCGGACATTTTAAACGTGGCTTATCTTTGCTGCTTTCGAAATGGCAATGTCTTGACGTCAGCACTATAAATATTCTAACTGTCGTTGATGTTTCAGTTTTCTCTTGCTTTGAAGATAAATGTACAACAAATGATGCTGTTTTAGGTATTTGCTATTTCATTTTACGACGGCAGGTGTGTACATAGTTAAGGTAACGTGGTAATTTTACCACACTTAAATTTGGAATTTCTTCGAGATTAAATGTTTTAAAAATCACCGAAATTGGTTAAGGTTAGCCAAATTTATAGTCAAATATATACTTGCCACTTAACAGCTGTTATTTTATTAATATTATTTATATTATTACTTTCTGTAGTATAGCTCACGATGATTGAAACAACTAGGCGATGGCGTGGCATGTCTGTCTGTCAGTCTGTCTGTCACATGCCTGAGCCCTGCAAAAAAGCTGAACAGATCGATGTCCAGTTTAAGTGGAGACTTTTGGGGGCGGGGGCAAAAAACATTGTATCAGGTGTGGGTCCTGATTCCCTAAAGGGCGAGATAGGAGGAGTAGGAAAAATCTTGCCGATTGTACCGCATATAATACGCCTGTTCTGATTTATTCGCCAGATGGCGCCATACTCGATGCAGCCATCGCCAAATTACTTTAACCACTCGTTATATCTATACTAGGCCAAAGCAAAGAAGCAGGACGTGAGAACATCTTACCGGCCACAGCCACTGAAAGCAGCAACAGTGCCGTGACGACTTTGATGATCGCCATGCTCGTATCCTTTTATACAGACACACACACAGACACACACACACACCTCACTAACGAGAAAAAATGATATAACATAAGCGAAATGTTTCAGTTTCAGTAATCGGTCATTTTATAGTTTTCTGAGTGAAAAAGAAATGGCGCAATAGCCTAATAAAAACGCGTAACTTTTTTTGAAATATGAAGCATCTTTCAAGCACGTGATATAATTCAAACTCAACTCACAAAGATTTGAAAAATGACAACAAGCGATCAATTAATTCACAATTTATTGGAGTTATTCATATACGTACCGCGCGTCAACACGTTCTTTATGGCACTTCTCTAAGCTGCTGTGTAGACTTTTAACAGTTAACAGAGTTGATATAATGTAACGTTATCGTCAATCTTCTGTCCGTTGCTGCCGACGACGCGCTGCACGATTTTCCATTTATACCGTGACTTGTTGCACGCGATATGACGCCGCGTCTGTTTGTCTCTTGACGACCACAGCACCATGTGATTTTCGGCGAGTAGTTGTATCTACCTCTGAAGGAAGATTGTCTAGTTTTAGGCCTCATCGAATGCATGAGATGCGGACTATTTTCAACCGATGTAG
>Ga0126335_1001586_pt1 | contig 12908 bp, 5 predicted proteins | sample OlaspJWI45metaG_FD_108409 | JGI IMG/M metagenome (GOLD analysis project Ga0126335, IMG submission 108409) | Marine gutless worms symbiont microbial communities from Oahu, Hawaii - Olavius sp. 1 OAHU.JWI-45 metaG | ecosystem: Host-associated > Annelida > Digestive system > Unclassified | place...
ACAGCAATGCAGTGGAGTACGATGTCCGCCCAGAGCCATGACCAACATTCCGCACCCCTTTAAAATCCTGGATCCGCCACTGCAAGGAATCACACAGTGTCCAGTGTGCTGGATAATGCACACAGAGTCAATGGTAGACACGACATTCAGCGACTGCAAAACCGTGTTGTCCATGTTATCGCTCTCCTTCGAATCTTGGCCCATGCCTTGACTTTGAGTGTTGCGCCCTTTTTATAGCAAGGCAGCATAGCTAACCTATTGTGCATTTTTGATAAAAGCACCAAATTTGGCACACTTATAGAAGGACATATTATGAACAGATCTGGATATTTGGCCACCACAGATTTAGCCCCTGAGGGCCGTGGCAGCCATTTTACAAAATGGCCGTTGACGGATGATATTTTCGTACAGAATCACTGGTCAACGGCCATTTTGTAAAATGGCTGCCACGGCCGTCAGGGGCCAAATCTGTGATGGCCAAATATCCAGAAATATTTGTAATGTGTTGATCTACATGTCTGCCAAGTTTGGTGCTTTTATCACTAAGTGCACAATTCTTTGAATATTTGAGCTATGCTGCCCTACTATTAAGGGATGTCGCCGACGTAACATGTAATGTGTCAAACCTTTACTCACTCGCTCGCTTGTTAATGACTCGAAAATAACGCGAACGCCGGAAATCCGCCGATCTCTTTTTAGTTTATTTGTGGATCAAATTCCGCTAGCAAACTTTTCCGAAGTCTCAACGTCTAGTTTGGCACAGTCGCCCTCCCGGTCTCGGCGGAACTATTTCCTACTCGGAAGCATTTATTATTAACTTTCCTGCTGCGCCCCGTAAAGCCGCGCACTTTGCCTACAAACGATCGGATTACGCGTCTCCGGACTCCGGACAAGCGTCGGCGACCGCTGGCCAACATACAAAACATTCTGGGACTCTCTGTAGGGAACCACTTTTTGCAGTGTTTGCCACTCATAGGGTAGGCGTTGCGGTCCAGTTTTGGACTTTGGTCGCTTTATAATCATGTATCCATAATCATCAGGTAAATTGCTCATTATAAGGGTAAGTGGTCTCTAACCTTTCAGCACCAACAGCTGCTCAGATGGTCTAGACTTGGAGTTCCCGATACTTGAATTCGGGTTGCGAGACTTGACTTTAATCTTGATGTTGAGAAAGAAAGTAAGTTTCTTAAAAAGCAAGTCTGCATGTATTCTACAAACAGCTTCATTCCTTCATACGACGTAGAGACGTCACTCAGATAACACGAAAACAAACGAAATACAGAATTAGCCAAACAATAGAAACCTATGTGAATGCTGACAAGGTAACACGATGGCCAAATTCATTCTTTCTAAGATAACTTTTCGGCATTCTTTGCTGTAGTGATTGATAATTTGTAGGCAAATCAGAGGCGAACTCTGATGAGAACCCTAAAGTTATTTCTGCAAAAAGTATTAAATTCGTGTGTCCATCCGTCCGCTGACTGTTGTCCGTCCGTCAGCTAATTGTTTACATTTGCAGCTGAGCGCTGACCCGCAGACTGGTCAGCAACTGACAGGCCGCCACCTAGTGAACGCAAGTACAAAACATACTACCAGCCTCGGCAGCAGCCGTACCTTACAGCATTCATACCGTTTTCGAGCCGAGATTTTCAACTTGGCAGCAGAGTCTGGCCGTTTGTCCGCGATGCACACTGACATTACGAGCTGTGTGGACGAAGCTTGGTCGTAGTACTATCTGTTCGTCGTCGTAGTAGTAGTTGTCGTCGTAGTCGTCGTCGTAACTGTTGTCGTTGTTTGGCTTCTGTCGATAACGCTCCCAGTAGTTGCTCCAGTACAGGCCTTCTGTTAGCCATAACACAAACAGATGCATTTGAGCTTATCATCATAACAAGCCGTCCATGGGCAGTGAGGCTCAACTAGCGTAAATAGGTCAGAGTGACCTAGTTTTTGGTTTGTGGTCAGAGTTGGTCAGTATGTCTGTGTATGCGAGATTGCCAGTCTCGCGGCAAGATTGCCTCAAAATCGCATGCGTGTAAACCGGGCTTAACTGTTCTGTGCCGCGGCACGGTACACACAATGACATCGGCTGACCGCAGAGCACGTCGACCTATCTCAGACACACGAGCCTGCAGTCGCCAGCCAGGTGATTGTCGGGACAACGTCTGGAAGACTAGGCACGCGACCTTGAACTCGATGCGACATCGAACTGGAAGCGAAGGGCAATGGCGTGATATAGTCAATGTCACTGTGATACGAGTGCCGCATCGACTCGCCAACGGCGTGTTTGCTTTGAGTAACGCATCCACATATGCGAGACTGACAGCAGGTATCTTGTCGCGCAAAAATACGAACTATAGCTCTCAAGGTCAATGGTCAAGGTTAAACGTTACCAAAATCCAGTCACTTCTATAGCTGTCACCACAAGACATGTCCCGGTGACACCTGGATCGCAAAAGACCATAGTTCGACCACGGTACGTTGGCGGCCTTACTATGGTAGAATCACGAAATTTCGGGATCCCTCATAGAGCCTACATTTCCATCAAGCTACATCAATTTCCGGCCAGTATAGTGCCGGTGCACGGACAGGCAGGCAGACAGACAGACAGACGGACAGACACCACAAAAAATAAACCAATAAACTGTGCTTTCTAGCACAGCTGGCGCGTAGATGAAAAGTCGAACGGTCTTATCTTACCAAGCCTTATTCTCTCTCTGTCGTTATTCGCGCAGCGTAGCCCGCCAGCCTAAGTGACAGATAAGCTATAATAGTATTACGATCATTAATTGCAGATATCTTCGTTGTAAATATTGCCACAACTGAATAAGCAGTCGGATATCGCCGATGCCTATACACTGGCTGACCAAATGGACCGACCAACTCCGCCGAGACCACAACAAGGTTCCCATTGCGAATCTGTGGAGGCAAGCCATTGGTCGCGGTCACTCGAGAGCGACGCTACGGTCCAAGCCGACTACGCGTTAACGACGACGACGTCTACACTGGCGTCTGCGATGCGGCACGCATTCTGCAGATTATGTCCATTAATAAGCAGCTGTGCCCGAATGTCTCAACGTAATTCTCAAATATTGTGGCCTGCTGCGACCGATAATCCCGTAGCGTGGTCTGTCTGTCTGTCTGTCAGACTATCACGCAGCTGCGTTGTACAAAAACGGCTAAACGGATCGAGATCATGTTTGTGTTAGAGACTTTTCTTGGCGACCCACAGCACATTGTACTCTTATTAGATGAGGCCTAATTTCCAAACGGCGAGATAAAAGGGTGGGGACGTTTTACCCATTGCAAAGTATGCTTGGATGCGGTGCAGACTTGGCCAAGTTATTTGTGCCTCATGTCGTGTATACTACTGTGCGAGTGGCAGCCATCGGCAAGAACACAGCCTAGTTTAAAAAAGCTAAAAATTACGAATTAGCTATACACAGCCCATAAGCGTTGAAGTTCAGCTGGCGGTATGGCTACGTAGAAGAGAAAAACCGGTGGCGAATATTAATAAAGCGAATTACAATGAAGAGAACTGCGAGATGACTTTAAAACTCAGCAAAGTAGCTTAAAGCGACCCGGCTTTTGGTTTGTAATTAGGCTTCATCCTTAGATCTGTGCAAGGAACATTACAAGATTACGTCTACTGTCTAACGGTTAGTCTAGGATGTGAATCACCCTGCTTAACCTAACCGACAGACACAGAGACAGACGCACAGAGAGTTTTGACAGGTACAAGCTCAGTTGATCAGTTGCGCTATATTATATTAGCCTACTGCGCTCAGCACTAAAATATTTTATTACCGCACTTCGGCGGGAAATTGCATACGAGCTTGAGAGCAAAAAACCGCCGAATAAGCCTACTTTGCTTATGGTCGACTTGAAGAATAAAGGACCTGACCACAACTAATGTGCTCATTAAGTATTAATGAGTAAGTAAAATTTAGTAGGCGTCATACGTAGCAAGATGCTACTCGTGCTATTCTAGTTACGGAACGCACATTTCGGTTTCCAAGAAAAAGCTTTTTTTCCACTAGCGCGTTTTCAAATTAAAAATCTACTCAAGAACTCCTTGTGTTCCCAAGTTCGTTTGTGTTTGCCTGTCTGTGTTTTCTTTAAATTTTCACTTCTTCTGTGCATTCTTTGCGAATAAAGAAATAAATAAAAACGACAGGAAAGCCGATTTTCCCACTGATTCGATGCGGCCTTCGCTAAATTACTTTGGCCTACTATTACACACTGGCACATGTGCCAGAGTGTTTTAAGGGCGACAGCGAAAATCAATGGAAAAATGGGAAAATTGACCACCCGTGGCTGAAAACAAACCCCAACCGATCGTCACCAAAACTGTCATAGTCTCATAGATGATTATGTCGGGGACATCTACACATATGCAAAATTTGGTTCCGATCGAATTAGGGGTTTTTGCCCCTCCCTATATGTTGCCAACGAAAGTGACTCGGCTACTTTTTAAAAAGTTTTTTGGGTTCTGACAACTCTACCGCCTGCACCGCTTTTGACGCTCAATACGTCAAACGACGTCGTTTCGCGCAACGATGTGCCATTCGGGAGTCCCGAAAACAAATGGTTACGTTTTGACTCCATTCCCCTCAAAGTCGACCTTGGGGGCATTTTTTGACGAGACTTACAAAAAATTGGCTAAAAATTGGCCTTAACATGGCGGGTTCCGAGAGAGAACGACCCTGAATCCAAATATGTGATTGGTTTTAAACAGGAAGTAGATATCACCGTGATATAGCGCATGCGCGTACGTAAATAGGCAAATTAAAACCAAAAAGCCACGGTATATCAACAACAATATCTCACAAACCGTACATCCGATCAATAAGAAACTTTCAGGTCAAGTTAAGACCACCTCAGACACTTCGTGGGTGGTCTATCACATCTTATACTGAATCTAAAATGGCAGACGGCCGCCATATTAAAAATACACAGTGTCAAAAAAGCCGGATGCCTAAGATTTTTTGGCATAACTTTGCCAAAACTAGTCGGTTATGAAGAAATTTTGGCAGAGAATATCATGAAGGTAGCCGTGCCTAAAAAGTAGAGAACCACCTGCGTGGTTGCTATAGCAACCATAGCGTTATTGCAGAACAGCACGACGGTCTACCACACTAGCTCGACAATCGAGTTTTTTAAACACGTGTCACTGTTTGTGTTTAGTATACCTTCGCCAAAATCGCTCCAGTAGCCTATTAATATCATTTGACACACACGCACACAATTTAATTCAAACAGCACTTCGCGTAAGCTGTTTTCATGCAGGTTATCTGCTGAGAGGTTTATCATAGCAGGCCTCAAATAGTTTGCACTTAATAAAATGTTGTACGTGTTTCACTGAAGCTAAAAGATGTTTTAAATATTTCATCTATCCACACAATGCGAGATATCACAAATTACGGCAAGTGTTCAATGCGTTGTCTTTTAGTCTTGACACAGGCCCCGATTGCCTTGCCGACAATGCTATAGCAGTAGTTCAGAGTCAGCCCAGACTTCCACCAGTCGGTACGGTACTTCAGCTGAGCCAAGTCACGTATGGATTCTTGAATGCATCCTCATCTACATACAACCCCACGTTTTGCACTGAACTGGGTTAAGTCGACCACAAATCCGGTAAAATGAAGGCAGGTATTTCTTGACACAGAAACTCGACTGTCGAACGTGCATGGTACAACACCGGGGCACTGGTCTGCTGGTAACCTCTGTGAACACAACTTATCTAAACATTGTTTTAATAAAAATTATGTACGTTAAATGGCATTAATATTAAAGCATTTTGGTGAGATTTTGTTAAAACTTAACAGTTGTTTTTTAAGAAAATCGACTTGGGAGGTAGACCGACGCGCTGTTTTGAAATAATGCCATGGATGCTATAGCAACCACGCTAATGGTTCTCGACTTATATCAAACTTTCTAGATGCGACTTGTAGCTAATACCTTCACGATCTTCTGTGCCAAAAATTATCCATACATAGTTTGTTGTGGTAAAGTTATGCCACAAAATCGTAGGGCGTTTTTTATAAATAAATCTTTATTCACCGAAAATACGGTAGCATCAAAAAAACACAACAGCGCAAGCATAAGTACAACGAGGGGAGAACAGCAACAAAGTCCATGACAGTAGTTGACACTTTGGTACTGGAATATAAACAAAATATCATATATAATCAACGTTGCTCACCAAACCTAATTAAGTGTTACAAGTATTACAACGTTTTACAAAATTGACAAAAACCATTCACTTTTTTAGACATCGTGTACATATGACGTCATAACTTGGCCTGCGTTGATCCGATTTGGTTGAAATTTAAAACACAGAAGTAGAATGACACCCAATGACGAACGAATGGTCAAAATTAAAACCAAAAATTAAAATCCAATATGGCGGCCGTTTGTTTTTGAAAACCGAAAGTATTAATATGTGTACCGTGTATTACGGTATCTCGTCGCAAGTTTGTGTACACTAGTGTACAGACAGAAAAACAGCAAATATCACAAAAGATTATATTACCTCGCACCACATTGGCATTTCGGCCATTTACTGTGAAGTAATATAATGTTTTGTGATATTTAGTTGTTTTAGTTGTGCGAGTTTGCAGGCGTCGCCCTTAAAAAGCGTTGTAAACTGATTATCATTAAAGCCGACGGCAGCGTTTTCGGCACGTCGTCGCATCGCAAACTGTTTAAGGCACTGTATGTCCAACTTGATTTACAGCAGTTGTTCGTGATCGTCGCAGACGGAGACAGCCATTAACGTCAATTTCAAAGACTATACACACTTAGCACATGTGCAGCCTTGGGCAAACTTCTTTAACATCCGCTTGTCTCCTTGTCTCTTTCCCTCTCTTCCTCTCTTCCCTATAATCTTCCAAGTTTTTCTCCATCCTTTGATTTTCTATTCGTGTATGCTTTCCCTTTCCATCACCGCAAGATCCAGCTAAAGGGTCCAGAAACTGGAGCGACGTTAAAATTAAATTTTATGCATTAAATCGGTAAAATTTGGCATTGGCTTGTTTTCTGTGTCATCTGTTTAAAGTCTCTGACCAAGATTGTTGCATGTGACGCAGTGCTGATTGTCACAGTAACAAATACTCACCTGCTTACTCGCCAAAAATAAGCAGTGAGAAATATAATTAATTTCATTAAATACACCAACGCAACCTGGCATTTGCCTTCCTGAAGCACAGACCCTGGTAAGTGGAGACCGACCGAAGTTGGACGCTCCGCCTCCCCACTCCGGGTAGCAGCTGTGGGCTAGTTGCCTAAGCCCACTTGCCCAGTGACGCGTGACGGTTTGAATAGCTAACAACTGCCATATCCGTCACGTACTGGTCCATGGGCAAACTGTTTATTCACAGTCACCGTTGTGGTGTTTAAGCCAACTCAGCCTCCCATCTCTTCGGGGTGGGTAAAGAAAGACCAACTTTGGCTGAGTAGGCAAAGGCAGGTATGGTTCATTTTTTCGTGGATAAACGCGTGGGTGGCAGGTAAAACTGTGTGATTTTTAACAACGCGTGCCATACCTGAGCGCTTCTGCGATGGGGTTTCCTAATAAAATAGCGCTATATCAAGTCATCTACTTTTACTTTTTCCATTGGCTACGGTACGGTTAAAGAACCGAAACTGACCTCCATACAATTTCGGCCTGGTTTCAGTTACGGCTACAAAGCAGTCTCCTATGTTCAGTTACGGCCGTCGTCTAACGTTGGAAGCCGAAACTGGCCGAAATGCCGTACATTGTGATTTAGTTAAATTACCGATTAATGTTTTTTTTATCTGAACACGAACAGCACATGCCTAATCAACAGATATTTGAAATACTTTTTATCTAACCATTACTGATATTTCGGACGAAAAATGTATTATCAATAAGTAGCAGGCAAGCTTGTCTTTTTTGATCATTTATTAGTTTCGGTTACGGTTACGGCCGAAAGTGGACTTACTGTACAGTTTCAACTATGAAAGTTTACTTACGGCGGCGCTTTCGGTACGACCGAATCTAAAACGACTTTCAGTTGGTCGACTGCTAGACCCTGACCGGATCTGCATCTACTGCCATACCCAGTTACTTTAATTAGTTTAAGCTCACTTCGAAGACTTGATCAACTGACAAGGAATGAGCGCAGCGCGCGTCTTTTCACGTCAGCGAATCGTCTTTCTACTGCTTTCTTCTAGGTTTCTACTGAGTCACCGAAATTCTGCGAAATAGACCTACTCAGACCAGCCAATAGTGCACCGAGCGAATTACTAATTAAGCGGACATTCGTCAGAACGAGTGAAGCTTATCGTGAACCCGCTTAATTTCCGGGTCACGTGACAGAGGCAGCCTCGCTTTGAGACCGCGCGATAATTGATCGTATCGACAACAAGCACGCTGGGTAGAACAGCCGCCGAAGGGAGAGTAAAGGAACAGCGTGACATCACTGGGAAGTGGGGAGCGTTATCCTAGTACTTTGGCCATTTCTTCAGTACCAAATAGACATTACTATTGGCATACTAGCATAGCGTAGTACGGCAGCCATTAATCGTATTATAACGTGTGTGCTGCGTGCTGCATCCCTCCGTGCGGTTTCCGTCCGGTCAATAATTCGCGATATTTCGAAAACGGTGCAAGATACGATATGTTTGTATAATTCGCTAATAGGAAGTTGCATAGAGGCTTTCGATCGGTACCAAAACCTGTGACCTTGAATGACCTTAAACGGCGTTATGGCCATTTTGTGGTGGTGTTTTTCGTCGAAAGCGGTAGGTTTCAGAGCCAACCACGTCATACTGGCTGAAGACAGAAACCCATACTGTATGCGACAAAAATGTAGTCCAAATACTTTAGTTTTGGCTGCATGTGATTTATGATGATATTCGCGCGGGGTTCACTGGTACCCTCACGCTGTCATTAGCCTAGAGGCGGTTGCCACAGTTCATATTGTAACACGGTGGAGTGGTTCTGGTGGGACTGAAGCCTATCTCAGTGGCCAACTGGCTTCCTTCAGTGCTCTTACACTGTTGGTTTGCTCATCTGACATGTAAAAACCGTCCCTGAAATGACCTATAAAGTGTCGAGTCGGACGTTAAGCCTCTACTCATTACTCATTACTCGCGCGGAGTTCAGCCCGAACAAATTTTGAGACAATGTTGGGAGGCTGACTTCTTCTCAACGTGGAACTGCAAGGCGTGAACTGTGGTTTTAGTGTTTCACGTCCGACTCGAAGCATCATAAGTAATTTATCGGCTGCGGATGTGCGAAACTGTAAAGTTGTGTCAGTCAGTTCCCATGATTCCTTGCTATAAATATGACAGGCAGCTCGTTAAAATGCACGGCACGCACTCACGGTCAATGCGAAAGAGGAGGCTCATCGCAGAGCGTCGCCTATGGACACGGGGAGCATCTGCGCAGCGTATGAATGAATGATGAATTGGTCAATCTAATTAACGACCGCTGCGGCTGCCCGGTTTACCCAATGCCCGTTTCGGTCTAAACACAAGACCGACGGAGCGATAAAAAGGAAAGAGGACCACCAATATGTAACATCGCAGCGAGCAACGCAGGCGGACAAATCGTGTCTAACACGGGAAAATAGCGTCGAACGCGGTCAGACTTTACAAGCGTGGCCCGAAGCCTATATTCACCATTCACAAAAATTCAGTTAGCAGTGGTCAGATGGGCAGGGCCCCGGTTGGTTTGACACACAACGTTTAACGAACTCCGGCTTTTAGGATACTTTCGGGATGTATAACAATAGATCCATCGACTGTGAAAAGTGGAGTGTTGACAGTCAAGATGCATTTGAATTCACATTGTGCAGACGTTTAGAAGAATTCCGAGAAAGAACTGTTCTAAGCGATGACAAAATTTTGTCATACCAAACGTTAGGTCAGGTCAGGTAGTGTAGGTTAACGTCGCTTAACATAACACAGATGATCAGCGACAAACGTTAACTCTAACCTGAAACCTGATCTGGCCGTTGCCAGTAGAAACGAATAATAGTTATCCTATCATATTGGAAACATTCTATGCCTCTGCTCGACAGTATAGGCGAAAGAGGCATATATGGAGACGGGTCATGCCGTCTGTGATTCTGTGCGTCTGTCTGTGACGAACAGTGCTTCACCGGCGAGAATGGGGCACAACTTAATAGTGGTAAATATTTACAAACATGCATTCACTTTTTGGCACCGCCCGAAGATCGAACCTGAGACCGATCCCAAATCGGACAATCTAACCACTACTCCACGGTTTGCCATATAGAACACAGGGCTCTCTCCTTCTGATGCTTGGAGTGTTGCGACGGATCGGTCAGCATGGAGGGCGCTACGACCCGTCGACTGTCAAGCGTAGAGAGAGAGAGAGAGAGAGAGAGAGAGAGAGAAATTGACTCGCTAACTCTGTATTCCCTTCCAGAATAGTCGTCAAAAATGATTAACTACACTGCACTACATGGTCTAATGTGTATGTGGTACGCGTTTCTCCTGTCTTATTACACTACTTCGGTGTTTATTTAATCCAGATGAAATTTATGGTCACATCTCGCCCCGTGTAGCCCGATATGCAGTATTAATGCGGTACAGTGTGTACAGAATGTGTCTGTACCGTGTCACTACCACTGTTCGTGACCAGTCACTCCAAATTAGAGATGAGCGGAATGCCGTTTTCAATCACATTCTCTCCCATTCTCAACGGCAGTGCTATTCCCACTTCCCTTGGTTATTCCCATATCCCTCCTGGTTCTAGTCTCATAGGCCTACAACTGGTAGCATTTTATGAAAGAATGACCAGCAAACTACACAAAAATGTTCAAAAATAGCCCAAATTAGCCCACTTTTCTTTAAGGCGGATATTGTTCACAACAGGATACGCAAAATTAAGGTTGCTGTAAAAAAATTTTAATGGATAAATGTACAGTTTTGTTCCATCCCATTCCCAAAAATCCATTTCCGTTCCCATGAGATTCTCAGGGGGCTGGTTGGAATTTCCAAGATAGTCTCATCTCTACTCCAAACGCGGTGTTCACGAAGGCCTCAGTGTGGGTCTGTCCCTTTCCTGGCTATACACGCATCTCTATACACAGTGGCACTGCTGTCACCGTTATGATCAATTGCTGTCACGTAATTAATGAAATTATTCGCCCGACCAACTGCGCACGAGCTGTCACCCACATAAATAATACATGTTTGTCTGTCCGCCCGTCACACACACTCCCGGTCACAGTCTTTGTTCAGCTGCCGTGAATTTTTTTGAGCAAATATTTCATATGCGCATTACAAGAAGTTGGAATAAAGTTTTAACACCTCGCTATCTGTCAATTTCAAATGTCATTTCCGCTTATTTGTTTGCTAAAATCGTCCGCCGTCTTGTCCCATTTCAAAGCTGTACATTTGAGAAAATACTTGGTTGCCCGCGAGACTATAGTATAGAGGCTGTGTTGATTTTAGCCATGTGTCACAATTTTGTCTTTTCTAGTCAATCTGCAGTCACAAATTATAGGAGTCATCTTTAGCTATCAGCGAATTGGCAACACTCGAAGTCTGAAGCGGATGTGCAGTAAAAGAAAGTAATTTGTCACAACAACTTTAATTACAACTCTATAGATATGGATGGGCGTGAAATTTAACACGGCGATCGATTCCCTTCGCTCTGCCGAATCTGACTACAATCCGTGCATTTGCCCTTGCCTGGCGAAAAAGCCACAAAAAGTCATTGTAATTTTCTGTTTTTCTGCCGGTAATAATGCAGTCGTCGCTGTATAATTTGTGAGACGTGGAATGCATCTAAATCACTTTGTTTTCATGCGGGAAATAGATTTTGGATTTGTTCTTCAGTCGCAGTCGCAGTGGCTGTATAGTTATCTTACTTACTTTTTGCAAGAAAACAGAATGGAGTAGGCCTATCTGAATTCGACACTTTTCGACGCGACATCTGCCGGAGATTAACCGAGTTCGCTCTGACATGTTACGAGATCAGTGAGCCGTAAACCGTGGAGGGATTTTTGCAATTCTGGCGTCGTCCTCTATCATACGATTGAGATATAGAAGGATTACTGCCCTCGAACGTCGATCAGTCAGTGTAGTCTACGCATGACTGATCTGATCTGTAGGAACTTCAGCAGCGTCAACGAAGGAGCTACCGAAGATGTCCATGGGTCCGTTTTGTGACCCGACGCGACCCGACCAACCCATGATGACGCCGAAAGTTAAATTTTCGAAGTACAACAAATTTTTCTCCATATTGTTTAATTAGCTATGATATTCTGGTAACTCGGAGAACTATGAAGTGCTACGAAAACACGCAAAGCAAGTAGATGAGCATCATCACTCACACGGTGCGAAGTACGCAGTGACCTACCAATGAAGATTCCCCAGATTCTTCCTCAGCAGCCATCTATCTCTGTCTGAGCCAACGAACTCTGGTACATATGGTCGAAACATGGCTGAACCACGGTCGAACCATGGTACGACGGTCGGTTTTATCGCGGTCTCTATGGTCAAAAGAAACTGCACTGTTGAATTAACATGAACAAGTTTGGATAAGTGGATAAATTTTCCAGTAAACGAAAAATAAGTTTCTAGAGCTCTCGACCCGCCTTGACTCGACCCGTACACATCTCTGAGATCTACTACCGGGCGCAAGCCCGGTAGTAGGCCGAAGGCCTACTACGGGCTGCGCCCATAGTAAGATCGCGCGTGTGCGGGCGTACTATTTGTATTGTACGTGGTTGCCCGTGCTGACTAGTGTGTAGATTTGACTGTCACGAAGTACCGAGTGACCCGTTATATCGGACAATTGTTATAATGGTACAATTGTTATAATGGTAAAAAATACTTTATTCGGGTGTTTTAGATAGATAAATAACAAATAAGCTGTAACATGTGCCTAAAGATTAGATCTGTGC
>Ga0126335_1001587_pt1 | contig 12903 bp, 10 predicted proteins | sample OlaspJWI45metaG_FD_108409 | JGI IMG/M metagenome (GOLD analysis project Ga0126335, IMG submission 108409) | Marine gutless worms symbiont microbial communities from Oahu, Hawaii - Olavius sp. 1 OAHU.JWI-45 metaG | ecosystem: Host-associated > Annelida > Digestive system > Unclassified | place...
ACCGCTGTCACCTGGTGGGACACATCAGGATGCCCAGAGCCAGGTGAAGCGTACTAAGCAGAAACAGAAAAAAACACCATATAACAGTTGGAGACTTCCTGAGGTTTTTAACATCCTCTCGGAGGTTTTCATTGTACCCTGGTAAAAAATACCAGGGGCTTTACTGGGGGATGGACTATGGGCCCATCTGCGGTCTGGTTCTAGGAGGGACAACTTCGCCTCCACCGAAACGAACAAAATGAACAAACTCTGGCTACTTATGGGACCACTATGGAGTATCACAAATTACAAACCAAGGAAAAGCAGTTACAAGATCAAATCAGATAATGAAACTCAAAACAAAAAACTTCAGTGGGTGGCAGAAGGTAGAGAGGGATGCAGAAGATATGATATTATCCGGCAAACTGTTCCAGACCTTCGGGGCAGCAACCGGAAACGCCCTGGTGCCAACTGTGTGTAAACGAACAGAGGGCACCGCCAGGCACACGATGGAATGCTGGAATAGAGTCGAATTTGCGCAGTACGGCCAAGAAATGAAATGCACCTATTGTACAACAGCGCAGATTACAAACACACGTGGCTAGCATCCAGGTAAGATTGTAAAATGCAACCTGTATGGAAGATTATTGTCCTTGGCGTATTTGTAAACTCCAAGCAGTGTCTCTTCAAAATTCAACCCCTTCTCTGGTATCTGATAGTAGTAGGCACCTGGCCCAAACAAAAACAGGCTGCCGTACAGCAAAGTTATGGTACAATTACAGTTAAATCATGCCAATTGAATAATGTGAATTTTCAAATCATTATAGATTTTAATCCTTTTGTCCCTATATCCATTGTGGCAGCAGGTTCTGCAAATCAGGCACTACTGGATGGCACCATAGCTGTGACAGGTCTATTACACAGTATTACAGGCAAGCAAAGTGTGCTGCCAGCCACCAATACTGTACATTGTAGTGTGTAGGCCTACATGTGTATTACTAGGTGATAAACGCATGGGTGTGCAGGTAAAACTGTGTGATCCTCGACAATGCGTGCCATACCTGAGTGTTTCTTTGACGAGGCATTACGTCAAGCGTCCTCTACCTTTACTTTAAATTACTTTCTGAAGGGGGAAATTCTTACCATTGTCGGTGTAATATCCAATGTAGTCATTACTAATGTCCAGCTGACGATCACCATTCACACAACGTCCATACCATTTCTGTACTGCTGCACCCCACTCCAGCATCGCCTGCACCAGACGTCAGAAAGATGTAAGAAGCAAGAAATTTCATGCACGGTGCCCGAAAGTAACACGCTGCCCACGGGCAGTGATGCTCAGCTGGCTGACGTAGGTCAGTGTGACCCAGTTTTTGGTCTGTGATCAGTGTTGGCCAGTATGTCTCCACAAGTCTCTACATCCAACAGTTGCAATCTGCAACACCCTAGTTAACAGACAGACACATGGATGCAATTCAAACGGTCTATATGATTAGCTGGATGACCAAAGAACACGTGAAAAACAGATCTGGAGAGGGAAATGTGGACAGCGGGCTTCAGGTTTAGCTGGAAGAAGATGGACAGCAGCCGGATGGAGGCAAGTGGTTGTGGTCTGTGATACACTGGGAGTGACAAGGCAAAAGTAAAGTAAGTCAACCTGCTTTGTCTATTAATCATTAGGGGAGGGTGTCATGTGGTGGCAGCGTGTTCGACTTGAGATCAAAAGGTCGTGGGTTCGATCCCTGAGTGGTGCTAAAGAAGTCATGTAATGCAAATTTCTAATTATTTACCACCTTTGAGTTGCCTCTTATATTACCTATATGTTCGTTTGTTGTTTAGGTTAGTATTGTTAATTTATGGCATCAAGTAAGCCTGGTGTTGCCACATGGCAGTGTGTATATTACTGTGCTGAACCTGTGTGTTATGTTATGTTGATATGATAACACTCGGTGTTCTATTATACATAGGCCTACTGTCCCGATGTCACTGTCAAAAGTGTAATCCAGCATTCGTGCTGCAAGACAAATAATACCACTATTATTATCACACTAATTTTAATAAAAACAGTGTACATGGTACCTTGTTAATACCTCTGTCACTGTAGTACATAACCGTGGAATAGCGAAATCCTTTTGGAATAGTGTCCACCCTGCCCATGAGCCCCCAGCTCACTGCGGAAGCATTGACATCATGCTCATAGGAGGCAGCCATGAAATTGTCCAGAGCCGATATGACAAGGACTGAGCCATGCTTGTCAAAGATTAACAGTGGACCAGAATTCAGACCACCATTAAGCTTTGGCATGTCATGCAGCCACCTTACAACAGCAAACAAAATTCCCGTCAGTTAATACCCACATATCGTGCAGCCATGTGACAATCGAGTCGATTTGCAACGTAGAGCTGCAATGCTTTGCAGTTTCAGTATTGTCACTGCTGTGACCCTGACCTTGGTCCAATAACCTTGGTACATGAACCAGCCTAGAAGAGATGTAAGTCCTAGTGAATATGTAGCTGCATACTGAAAATGGAGTTTCTAGGTAAAGTCTTCGAGTACAATTGAAACACACACATGTACAGCTGTGACTGAATACATAATTACGCCGTCATCAATCCACGTCCATTTGAATCTGTTTCTGTACACTTTTTACTATCAATTTTTCACTTTTAACTGCAACATTTTACAAGATACAAGAGTTTATTATCACTCTTGCAGCCCTGTAGCTGAACAGCTAAATATATAAGACAAAAACAATAAAAATGCAGACATGTGTGAAAACGTAAATGAAGTAACTATACACTGCCTAGACATATCTAAATCAATCAATGGGCACAGCTGCAGAAACTGAGATGAGGAGAAAACTGTAACCTACAGGAGATCTGGATACTAAGGCCAACTGCACAGAAGTAGTATAGATGGTACTAAGACAGTGTCGTTCTGTTTGGGGCTGACAGTGTGTACGAACGTGATGTATAAAAGAACAAGTGTTTGGTACGAGTCAAAAGCCTGGGAAACGGGATCTGAGCTTTGATGTGACTGAGCCAGTGATGGGTAATTGTAATTTTTGTAACTAATTAATAACAATTACCTGAGGTCTCACAATTACAATTACAAACTATAATTAGGATTTTTGCACATCTAATAAAATGCAACTACAATTAGCTGCCTGCTAATTAATTACAGCTACAATTACTTCTTTGGGCAATGCTGAATGTAGCCTAATCAAAATTCAAAATACATGTATTGTTCAGTTGCAGTTAACATTCCACTGAAAATTAAAAAGTAGTGACTGTCATTTAATTTAGCACCCAATATACGAACATAATACTGCAAAAAGTTAAAAACATCAACATAATACTGCAAAAAATATACCATGCATTGTCCGTGTACCTAGTCTAAAAATCCAAAAGTAACTGTGCTACTAATTGTGAATTTCAATTACAATTATAGCACATTCACAATTACAATTAGGTAAAAATGCTCAACTAATTAATGACAATTACAAAAACCTGAACAACCAATTAATTAGCTAGCAACTATGATTAGTTTTTACAATTACCCATCACTGGACTGAGCTTGGTCTTAGAGTGGGGAGGTGGTGGTGAAGGCAGGAGATCAGCTGAAGAATATACAGAAAGATTTACGAGACAGCTTTTCTCGTCTGCATTATGTGTTTCTACTGGTTCCTGTAATTTTATGCCGCACTTGCATAACAAAGATCCATACTACCTGCCAGTAGCAAAGTTTATCCATCCAGCAAATAAGCCGTTGTATGCCATATAACCCAGAGTGGCCGAGCTGCTCTCGGCAACAGCAAATGATGGAAAACCTGAAATTACTTTGTTTGCATCAGATGTAGCAGTTGATTTGAACTCATCAACATACGACTACCACAGATCACAGGCATTGCAGCATTATCCATTTTAGGAACCGGGTACCAGGTTGCAATTACCCGGGTACCCAAACCCAGTTTTAAATTTAAGTAAGTAAATAAAAAGAAAATGTAATTGGCAGAACTGTGGGGGTATTCCAGCCATGGCCCAAACTACCATATTCTACATTTTTTCGATAAAAATTCCAACAGATTTTCTTTTCAAAGGTAGACCAAAATGTTTTACCCATACAGTAAGTCAATCTTGCTCGTGACAGTTGCCCCCTAAAGTTACTTCTGGTCCGCCTGTGAGAAATGCCATCAACACAATTACATTTAAAACGGTTTATACAGCTCGTGAAATTGAACGACAATCTTTGTAAAGTTAAAGATGCTATCTGAAAGTGATGAATAGATGCAAATACACGCTAAAATTGACGACACTGTGTAGCCTAATCAAATGTGGTGAAAAACTGGGTAATAGTTACCCGGAGTTGGAACCGGGTAATAAATTTTGGAACCGGGTCTAGGTACCCAGTTCCTGCTACAAATCACTAATAAGTAGGGTTATGTACGAAACCCAACACATCATAGGTCATGTTAGAGACGAGCCGTTCTCAGAAACTGAGACGTGTAACAAGTGACTACAGCAATATAGTGATGACTGCATCGTGGCACCATCTGGCGAACACACTGAACACTAACTGTCACCTGCATGACAGACAGACCAATCGTCTAACAGACTGCAACAGACGATATCTCATGCATCCGATGTCGCCTAAAAACTGACAAAAAATCAAACACGCACCAAAAACTTATAAAGGACACAAACATCTGTCTCTTGCAAACACAAAAACAATTAAACTGTGTCAGAGGCCAGCACGAACCTGCACACTTCCACTTTTTGCTAATGTGGCCTTGACATTAATCCCATGACCTTGAAACTTGAAGGTGACCTAGATATTCTAAAGAAGTACCTCCACGCCAAAAATGAAGTCGATAGGTTAAGATATTCAAAACTCAGACCCCAACTGAAAAAATATCAAAATATCTCTCAAGGTCACAGATCAAGGTCAAACGTCAAAAGCTCTGAATCACTGTAAAACATATTCCAATCAAGTTGCAGCAGTTTCTGACCAATAGTTTTTTGTGTAGCACGCTACCAATTTTTCACTGCTGTGACCTTGACCTTGAGGCCATGACCTTGAAACTCGAACGTACAGTAGATATTCTGAAAATGTATACCCAAACCAAAAATAAAATTGCTAGGTCAAACCATTCAAAAGTTATTGCCCAAGTTGCAAAAATTAAAAGATAGATCTTAAGGTCAAAGGTCAAATATCATTAACTTCCAATCACTTCTAGCGTTCACCATAGGGCATATTCATACCAAGTTACATCGATTTCCGACCAGCAGTTTTTGAGGTGTTGTGCAGACAGACAGATGCACAAACAGACATATGCACAGACTTACAGACACCACCAAAACAATACCTGCTGCCCAGCACAGCTGGCATGCAGGTAAGAATAATGTTACAGAACCCCGGTTTAGTTACCTTTTATGGCATCCAGCTAGGAAATAAAGAGGAATCGCTCTTATGACCCAAGGTTAGCATCGGGCAATTTCCGTTTAGTACAGATGTAAAATATGAGCTGGGGTCTACAGTCAACTCGTACGTACAGTAGTCAACTCATCCCAAGGCTAACCTAACCCTGACCCTAAACCTAACCCTAATGAGCTCTAAGGAGTTCGTCTGAGGACAAGTTGACTCGGGATCGAGTTGACTGCCACCCTGAGCTGGCAGTGATTGCCACCCCGAGCTGGCAGTGAATGTGTTAAGCCAATGCTTCATACACAATCGTGACGTGTACGTGTGGCAAGTCTAAGGTAGAACTGTGAAATCCTTTGACAACGTGTGCAATAACTAGGCCCTGTATGTGTGGCAAGGGCTGTAACTCCAAATACCGCTGTATTCGCATCCACGTCCGGTACAGACCTCAGTTCGGTGGTGAAACAACGGCGGTACTTTATGACGATAAGACCACACTCGGCTGACAGGTACACGCAGCCATTATGCCTACACATTAAAATAAAGTAAAGAAAGAAAGTAAGAAAATTTATACGTATAGCGACGTTCGAACTGGTTCATTTTGGCATAGTCAACACTAACCTGGGTAAAAACTGCCAGCTGTCCGCGGCCAGTGTCATACATGCGTACTGATACAGAAACTTTGGCATCATTGGCATCATACAACAGCATCTCTCCATTCCACTTTCCAAAAGTGTCTTTTCCAGATATGGCTGTTGGCTCCCCAAGCTGTTTCAGTGATCCATCCAGTGTGGAATATGACGTACCGTTGGCACGGAAAAATGTAGAGCTACTAGACAGCCACTGCTGCTTATTGACGAAAACATGGTAGGAACCGTCCCGTTCTAAATGTACACTTAATTGTGCATCGACAATTCTCAGAAATGCTGCAATAGCATAAAAACTGCAACGATAAAAATTTGGTTTTTGCAATACTAAGAAAATTTACATTAACATACTACACAAGAATGTAAAGGTACAGGAAAAGGAAACTTGATATAGTGCCTCTTCATAAGAGAACCTCAGCACAGAAGTGATCAAGCATACACTGGCAATAAGTCACAATATTTGTTGTATATATAGTATCTTTATTCGCATCATGTGCAGAACAATAAGAAAAGAAAGTAAAATACATGTACAAGTTTAGAAACAAACAGTAACAGAAAGTAAAAAACTCCCAGTACACCCACACAGAAGTGACTATGAATAAGTCACGAGCAACGTGCTCAAACACCACATGAAATCGTCCATGCTTTATATAGCTGTGTCCATTTTTCTAATTAACACTAAACATCAAACAGTGGTTTTCACAAGCGTGTGGATCTACCCACCAGAGTCTCCTCAACAGTTCAGACGTTTGCTGACGACTGTCTGAACAGTAAACAGTGAACTTTCTTGGAATACCCATATCGACACCACAGCAAAGAAAGCTACCCAGTCACCTAACTTCCTACGGAGGAACTTTTCCTGCTGTGCGACGGCTATCCGTTATCTGTTCTACGTTATTACCGTTTGCACCACTGCTTCCGCTTCACGCACCTGGACCCTCTCATCGCGGTGCGATATTACTCAACCCGAGTTGACACCAATCTGAAAAAAAGAAATAAATAAACCAACTTATACGCTAAACCTAACCCCCAACAAGCTGCCAGCTTCGTTTTCTGGTACGGTACGCTGAAGACAGCCCAACAAACTAGGAATAAGCACGTATTACGGTTACTTCCGCTTTCTGATGATCATAGCAACGTCGCGACTCGCGAGCTGACAGTTATCAGCAACTAACAGCTCTATAACACAATGGCAGCCGAATAAGATGCGCCTACGGCAAAATCACCCACCTAATGCAATGAGATATGACACCAAAGTCAGCAAATATTTGCATTTTCGTAACATTTTAGACGTCTAAACAACAACGTGAACAAAAACAACAATCTTCAAAAAAGTAGGTAGTGAGGTGACTTGCTATCCGATTCATAACCAGATATACGATATTTGAAACTCGCAGTATTCGGTAATTGTTTTAGTAAAAAAAATAAGTAAATGCTATTAAGCAGTAGTACGCGGTATTGCGTTTTCTACTGCGTGTGCGATGATTAACTTACCGATAAAATTTAGAGAAAAAAATTTTAAGGTGCAACTCTGCTTCACATAAAGTAAGCGTTACAGCAGTCGGGATTTACTTCAAACTTTGAGACTGTTGTTCAAATACTAATGATATAATAGTTTTTGACCACCCGTGTAGTAGATATTTATATATTTTTGCTTGCGTATCATACGTATGATTTTTAAAGTTATCATCTTCCAGACAGACAGACGGACAGAGAACACTGCGTAGGCATCGTATCACCAGACCGTTAAACGCGGGTCGTAAAAATATCGCATCAGTAGATTTTCTGCAACCGTTGGCACTCCATTTGTATTGTAGGCGTGTAAGTTTATTATTATCGATGGAGCTATGGCGCTTCGTCAGTTTGTTATTATTGTATTAGAGTTTACAGCAATTTAGCCAAGATTAAAGACTACAAGTAAGTAAGAAGTGTTCCAAAGCGCTAACATATCAATTAAATTAAGCGCCACAGAGCGCCGACGTAGAATACGCTACGCCCGCCTAACAATCCTTTGCTGCTCCGTTCTGGTGCCATTACGCACCAACCTCGAATGTGGTAATGTTTTCAATTTCATCTGTCTGTAGCATTCTGTTCCATTTGCCTTAGGCTATAGGCTACTGTAGGCCTAACTTTCGATCGCCTAAGAGCTAGAAATTTCAATTTTGGTCGCAGGCACGTTTTCGTAATATGCCTACTGATATCCAGGCTAAGTCACGTTTGAGTATCAAGATCAACTCAATGTTATACAAAGTATATACACGAATGCTTGTTGAATTTTGTTGTTGTTGTTAATGTCGTCGTCGTCGTCATTCGATGCGGCCCACAGCGATCGACGGCGTCTTTCAGTCCGTATAAGTCTGTCTCTCACGCGATTATTCGCCACGTGGCTCCACGATGCGGCCGTTAAATTACTACATTACTGCAGCCAAGCGCTAGTTTTTATTCGATCGAAGCATTTTTCCGCGCGGTAGATTAAGCTGATTTGAGCGCACGTTAAAATAGCATCTCGTATCGTATTTTCTGTTGGTTCTGTCGATTCACCTCACTGTTTATGCGTTATAGGCCTATTATGGATAAAGTTTGAAAAACGTACAAGACTGTATTTCACTTGAAAATAGATTCCACGTAGACTACAGGCCTATATGTACATGTATGTCACACAGAACAATTCCATTGTGTTTGCTGCGTCCGTGAAGAAAACAACAAGTAGGTTTACAATATTACAATAGTGAACACCGGTCAAAATAATCAGGCGAAGGTTGCACCGAATTCGAGCAAAATTTCCATATTTTCAATCACTTTATCTCCCCCTAGCCGTAGAAGAATCACTAACATCTAACATCTAACAGAGTGTCTGTGCCTTGGCCTTTGGGTCCACAGGAGCCTCCACCCCATGCAAGACTTCGATCCGTTCAGCCGTTTTTGCAAAGCGCAGCCGCGTGGCTGACAGACGGGGAGCTGACTGATACACCACGCTAGGGAATTACCGGTCGCTATAGCTCGTATTTGTGCTAATAAACAGTCTGCACAAAAGTACGAAATTATTACTGAAACAATAGCTACATTACCACAAAATTACGCGTTAACACGTTCATGATTAATGACTCTCAGATCAACAAATCGACAACAGTCGGAACGCTTTCAACACCAACAAAAAGTTTCGTGTATCGTCTGTATGTACAAATGCACTGAAATTGAAAGTGAAACATTTGTAACTGCCGTAGCTCTAGCTGTTCATAGGCCTATAGACCTAAGACAAGTGATCAAAGTAATTTTGCGAAGGCCGCATCGAATCTCCCTCCCCAATCCCCACGCCGTGGGGGATCGTGACCCCCGTCTAACGCAATGTTCTTCCGGTTCTCAGGAGTCTTCATCCCAAACAGGACCTTAATGCGTTCAGCCGGGTGAAGTCGAGTGACAGACAAACAGGATGACAGACACCGGGATCATCAATCGCAATAGTTCGCATGTATGTCACTTGCCTGTCGGTCGACAGCACGTTGTGGTGTCATGTGTTTACCAAACAAACTACACGAAGGTCACGTGACCATAATGACGTGATGTTTCAGTATCCAGTCACGTCACTGCTCGTCTGATGCTGTCCGAGCGATCAGGAAATGTATCCGAAATTTCACACATTTCATACATTCAGTCTACGTTGTGAACATTTCAAAGTATTGCTTGATGCAAGCAAGATTCGGTTAGGCTATCTGGCCTGTAAATGTAAAAAAACTGTCCACGAAATAATCTACAAGAGGTCAAAGTGATTTGGCAAAGGCTGCACCGAATGACCCCGCGTGACAGACAGACTAACGGACAGACACCGCGCACATCGGTAACAAATTATAGTCTGCATCTCATGCATTCGATGCAGCCTAATAATGTGACGAGTGGCCCTTGCTGCTTTCATTCATACAAATTCAATAACTGACATGAAAACACTATCTTTGAAATAGTAGGCCTATACTATGTTAATTAAACAAGATTGCATTTTCATCAAATGCGATCCGCCTGCGTTTCTGGTTTTTACTGCCGTGACGTGTATAGATCCAATGACGCTGATATACAAACTCGATCTTCATTTTCGGAAAATGCACCTGTGTACTAAAATGAACTAACATAGGTCAGAGATTTCGAAACACATATACAAACCGACGCCTGCAAAAATATACCCCACGCAGCTGCGCCGGTAGCCAAAAAACGGTGGCAAACATCTTGCCTTCACACTTGTCGCTATTTTCAGCGTTGTCGGCCAGCGCTGGCCTCGTCGCTGTGTGTTGAAATCATTCAGTCTTGAAGTAGGTGCGATGTCTAAAAACGCAAATGAGTAGCACAACGGATGCAATGAGTACGGCTGCAGAGCCTGCGACGCCGTTGATGACGTGATGAAGATGAAAACGATGGTGCTGGATGACTTGCGTCGGCATCAGAGGATTGTACCAGCACGAGTACTCGCTGCCCGGCGGACCGTACTTGGACTGGTAAGTGGATACGGCGTCTTCGTTCTCGACGCGGGAACTTCGGCAAGGCGGATAGTATGAACACTAAACACACCAGACACAGATGGGCTTCGTAAAGGTAAAGGTATATAACGGCGCGGACACTTGATATGTAGCGCCTCTAGCCGGGAAACCCACCTTAGGTATGGCACGCGTTGTCAAAAGATTTCAGCGTTTTACCTGCGCACCGACGCGTTTATACGCGAGCCATGTCTTTGCCTTCCCAGCGTCGAAGCTGGTCCTCATTTATCGACCTCGGAGGTACGGAGACTGAGTTGGCTGATTACATACCTGCGTAGATGTCCTACCCGCCCAAAGACAGTCACCCATCCATGTACTAACCGGGCCTGACGTTGATTAACTTCGTTGATCAGACTAACGCAGCTTACATGACTTCGACATCATAAACTCACGAACAACGGTAACCGGCAAAACAGCAAATTGTTTGTTAAGCTGAATCGACAGGTAAATAGTAGACAAATTGGATGTACTGTTATATAATGTGAAATTTGTAAATCATAATAAAAACGTCCGCGAGTAGCTGATGCTATTTAAAAAGTAATGTTTGCAAACAATAGTGTTTGGCCTTGTGGCGTAATGGATAACGCGTTTGCCTCCGTAGCCAAAGACTGTGGGTTCAAGTCCCACCAAGGTGGTATGTAAATTTTTTTTCTTAATTTCTCTAATACCACTTCGTGATTATTTATTCCCCTATCAATGAATGCCCAAGATTCAACCACCTGAATGACACAGCTTTCCACCATATTCAAGCGCGTTGATTCATGTGTCCTCTCATCCCTACGTCGCTTGCAATGAGCTCCGCTCTCCGGGCTTGCGCCCGGAGTTTAGGTTTCCTAATGGGTTATCGCCACCTAACGCAGTGCGGCATTTGCTATGGCGACACGGCTGTCTGTGTGTCTGTCACGTTGATGTATTGCGTGATCATCACCAGATTGTAGCTCAGCCATTCTAGTTTTACCGTACCAAATACGAACCCGATAGCTCCAGGGAATCCCCTCGACGAGGGCGTCAAATGGGAGAGTAGTAGGTAAAAGTCGGAAAATCCGGCCAACAGATCGCAGTCATTAACCAGAGGGCAGCTCTTGATAGCACAGTATGGAACATCGGCGTGCACAAGCGTTGGACGGTTTGTCAGCAATAGCTGAGCTTCTTATTATGCAGCTGGAACAGCCAGATAGATGTGACTAAAGCTTTACGGCATTTTGCTATTTGCGTGCTACATACACGACATAATCACTGCAGCGCTTGCTGGACATTGTGTTCAATAGCAGCGTGCTGCCCTCCCGGTAGCTACACTATCCATCCATCTGCAAAGCATCGCAAGTGCGACACACCGCACACGGCCGCCCCGCAGACTACTATGAAACGAGGTGTGCGTTGTCATGGCAACCGAGTGTCTCAGGCACGTCCGCGCCGCCAAGAGGCAGGCGCTAGACTGCGTGCCTAATGACAGCTTGAGCTTCTTACCGTTACGTACTGGCCAGGGTGCTGTCTTGGCTCCACGTGTAGCAAGCGACGCATTTTGCACACACACACACACACACACACCATACCTGCCGGTTGCAGAGGTTCTACACTGTGGCTCAAAAAACTCACGACTTTGTAAGCGTCTTCAACTTCACCAAACCTTAACCAGTTTTAATAATTCTTTCACTGCTAGAAATAATACGAAAGTGCCAATAAACTGCATAATGTTTTCCACCACAATTTAACAACGTTAAATTATATACACTGTGTCCCAATAAAGAAGTATAAAAAATTAAAAACCTCTGTTATAGTGATTTTTCGCTGCTTCAGCGAAACACGAGTAAATGCATTAATTCTCGTTTAGTACCTGTACTTTTGCATCACAGGTATACAGTATAGCATTTAGAGGTTTTCTTAAATGATATGCGCTATATAAATTCACGTTTTCCTTACTTACTTACTTACATTTCCGTTCGAGCAGTAGAAATAATGAGATCGGTAAATGAATAGCCGTAGCTGCTTGCGTTCCCGAATGAGCTCGTAATGATGTCGGTCTGTTTGCTAACAAATGAGCCTTTGACGCAGACCGAATGGCTCGTTTCTTGCCAGTATTGTTCGCTGTTCCGTTCTGGCTGACGGCTGACTGCATTTTGGAGTCCATCGTTCCTTCACTCTTTCACTATCTAGCCTAAAAAACTTACTATTACGCAAATCTTCTCATCCTTGATTTCCGACAGACTTTACGAATTTTTTGCCTTTGCTTAACGGTTTGATTTAACTTCGCGTAAATTTCTTGCTAATAACTCGCCTTGTGCTAAGAGCAGAGCTGTAGAACCCGGTTGAAAAAAACCTGCACCGTTTCTCAAAAA
>Ga0126335_1001588_pt1 | contig 12902 bp, 8 predicted proteins | sample OlaspJWI45metaG_FD_108409 | JGI IMG/M metagenome (GOLD analysis project Ga0126335, IMG submission 108409) | Marine gutless worms symbiont microbial communities from Oahu, Hawaii - Olavius sp. 1 OAHU.JWI-45 metaG | ecosystem: Host-associated > Annelida > Digestive system > Unclassified | place...
GGTCGGACGAAAAAGTGACTCCGAGCACCCGTACGTGATCACTGGCAGTCACAGTATCTGAGCGGAGATGCAGGACCGGAGCATGGCTACCCAACAACGAAATGTTGTGTTTAGAGCCAGCCCGGAGCTGTTCAGGTACCGAGTAAACAGCCTGCCCAGGACCGTCAAGTGACGGATATCGCAGTTGTTAGCTGTTCAAACGGTCCCGCCTTACTGGGCAAATACACAGCTAGCCCACAGTTGCTACCCGAAAATGCAGTGGTCAGGCGTCAAACCGACTTTTTGAGGTGCCGATCAACGCTAATACGCTAAACCACCGAGTCACAAAGAACTTTTCGTTTTTGTTGATAGACTACTATTCATGCGCTTGGCCTCTTGCGCAAGTATGCATTCACCACAAGGACGACAAGCGGTCTGACAGCTATTGAATCAGGCATATATATTGTGCTGCCTTTGCTACTTGGCCTACGCCATGCTGTATAATGCCAAGACAGGCATGCTATGCAAGATGCATAGAGTTAACATTAATGATCGACGCCTAAGGTGCGATCGCCGATGAGACCCCCTCTCTTAGCTAGAGTTCAGAAGTGATTCTCTGTTTATATTCACACGACTGCAAGCGTCATTGAAGGCGACGCGTCTCAGTGTCCCTGTCAATCAAGCTCCGTGTGCACGACGTGAAGTTACAATGTTCACTTCACCAGAAAACCTGCTATCTGTTTATATATTATCACCCTGAGCAGGGAGAGGCAATTGCACATTGTGCTGATAATACCCAAGTACGACAGTAATACAGTGTGTTAATTCGTGTGTTTGTCCGTCCGTTGTCCGTCCGTCAGCACTTTGTTTTCATTTATAGCTGACGCACTGTTATATGTGATGATGCATCAAGGAGTTGCGCTATTTTTGGCGTCAGCTTGGCGAAAATCTCAGTGGCTGTAGATATGCAAATATGGTTTTAAACCCCAAACCCCACATGGTTTTGCTGCTGCATATCAAACTTATCGAGCGAAGTAAAGTAACCTACTTCAATAGTCACTAATAGCGGTGGTGGATATCGGACCGGATATGGCTAGGTGGTAAATCTGATTCCGTATCACGCTATGGTATGCGCTCCGAACTGATGGCTAGTCACTAATTTATCGCAAGAAATCTGATTGTGGCTGCGGTTGTAGGTGTTTTTTATGACGGTGAGCTGTAACTGGTGATTTATGGTGAGAAAATGACGTCAAAATCACCAGTGCGCCCACAGCAGCAGCAACAACAACAACAACAACAGTACCAGGATGCTCAGATGGTTAATCTCGACTACCTGACAAATGCCGAGCGACAACTCATTATTGCAGTGCTGGACCGCGATGCCGCCATTCGTCAGAAAGAACAAACCAGAATCAAGTCGGTATTATTCACACTGACTGTGCCGCCAGTGCAGTTAGTTTGGCGATGAAGTTATGATGTAATGTAAATGTGCAAAATATTTATAAACTAGAAAATATATGCAAATGATGCGTATGCCGCCTCACGCAACCACTTGCTTCGGGGGATTTGTTTACTTCCGGATTTTGTCCGTGTTAGGTCCGGCGGAAGAATGCGTAAAAAGAGGGCTGACCGGCCAACCAACTCTGAACTGCAATCACAGACAGGAGACAGCATCACGGACAGACGGACGGCACGACCGAGATGCATAATGCCTCCGGCGCTTATATGGGCAGACAGAGGTATAAGAACTTGGAAAGTATAGACGTCTCACAGAACACACTGCAATGCCCTATTAGTTGAAAAATGAAGCAATTATTAATCCGCCTGTCACGCGCTTGCGCTGTGCAAAAACGACTGAACAGATCGAAGTCTGTTCGGGATGGGGACTCTTGGGGACGCAAAGCACATTGTGTTAGATAGGGGGTCTCGACTCTCGATTCCCCTACGGCGACCGTCGGCAAGAGAGGGGGAGTGCGGAAAATTTTCCCTAATGTAAAGCATTTTCCCGACCCATTCGCATCGTGTTATTCGATGAGGCCTTTGCTAACTTACGTTCGCCTCTTGTCATTATCAACTGACGATGTGCGTTCTGTTTTTGCACTGACAGTCAGATCAAGCGGGATATGCGAGAGTTGCGCATGCGCGGGGTGATACGCGGTAACCATGACGACGCGTCAAAGAAATGTGCCCGGTGCTGTAAGAAGTTTATCTGGCTAATCAACACGGCGCGCGTCTGTGTCCAGTGCAGTCATCGCGTCTGCGACAGATGTTCACAACAGCTGCCGCAGAAACGATGGATGTGCAGTCTCTGTCTCAAACAGCTGTACGTACTCCATATCGTCAGGTTGACCTTTCTCACTTATCAACCCGGTAGGCGACTAGGCTGTCGGTCAATGATTAAGAACCATTTCCGTAACGCCAGGAGGGAGGAGAAGGAGATTATAATATATTATAATAGATTATAATAGGAGATTATAATAATTATAATAAGCATTGTTAACTAGTTGTATCCAATATTTCACATCTGTCATATCTGTGTCTGTTCTCTATCTGTACTTTTGTGTTTTTATGTTATGTTTTATGCTTCTATGAGCCATGAGCCTGATTCAAAGATTGGGTAAGCAGTCTCGGTTTTCCCGACCTGAAAATAAATCAATTTAAGGTCAGCACAGAACGCCAATCCAACTGAGATTTGGTGCACAGTCGCTGGCCGTGAGGCGCCGTGGTAGACGGCGATGATTGCCGCTCATCGTCCCGCGTCACGCCGCGTGATTGTGGCGTTCCATAGGGATCAGTCGTGGCGTCGCTGTTGTTTCAGGTGTCCGTGTCATCCATGCATCCGTGAACTCGTCGAGTCCCGCGGTATCTTGCGTCATCAGTTTGCTGACGACAATCCGTCGACACTCCGCAAACACGCCACTCTGCTGCCCTCCAGCGACTACTGAAGGCTGGCTATTTGAATCGTGCAGAATAACACACAACTAAATCCACATAGATCTGGGATCTCGATGCTTGCCATATGTACTGCCTTCCAACTCCGATCCGTCATGTCTGTTATCTGTGTCGTTATTTCTGACGGTCCTTTGCAGCTCATTACTACCACAGGCCGACGACAACTTCAAACGGATCCAAGAACTCGCACGGGCGTGGGCGATCGATTTTTTTTGTTGCTTGGCACGAAGAAGAAGCACCTGATTACCGCGTTGCCTAGTGAATATTGCTTCATGAAAACGAGAACGAGCTAAGACTTGAGTTGTGATTTTTCTACAGGACTGTTGATTCTTGATATAATAGTACATTTTATACAAAAAATTGGGACTAAAATTGAACAAAATGTAAAACTGTAACCAATTTAAAACAAAACCAAAATTTCCGGAATACAAAGAAATATAAGAACATGTGCCACAGAAGTAAAGATAAAAACTAAACGCATTGTTTTGCAATTTGAACAGACAGCATAAACAAAATAAATGGCTAAAGTGATTAGCGATGGCTACATCGAATGTGGCGCCATCTAGCGAATGAGTCAGAACAGGCGTATTCATATACGTTATAATGGGCAACATTTTTCCTCTTCTCTGTGTGGATCCGTTTAGCCGTTTTTTCAGAACGCAGGCGCCTGACAGACAAAGTGACTGACAGAAAAATCAGACAGACACACCGCGGATCATTGATTGCAATTGGCCGCATGCTAAAAATCTGAAAGAAATTTCAGAACGGAAACATTACGGTCGTGTGGTTTGCTTCGTGTGTGGTCTGTAGAGAGCTGGAGGCAATGACTGGACAGTGGTTCTACGTCATCAGCGCCAAGAACAAAAGAGATCGCAAGAGCAACGAAGTGGCTTGTGGATCTGACATCGTTCGAGCATCCATCAGAACTACCAAGAGCCCAACTTCGCCAACGTCTGATGGTAATAAGCGGCGTGTTCTTTACATGATGAATTACTGTCTGACTGTTCCCTAGCCTACCTACCACATGCGATTACAGTTTGTGCAAACCGTCATCGTCATTGTCGCCATCGTTTATTCGTGCAGAATGTGCAAGTACGTAAAGCTAACGCTAAAACGATAGAAATTACATGTAGATCAAAGCATTGAAAAAACTGCTTTAACGGTAAATTTTTTAAGAACAGTGCGTGGTTTGTTTCAATATGTCAACGAAGATGAATTAATTTGAGAGCGGTCCTCGCTATTGCTATAACAGTTCTGCCAATCTTTTCGCCGGTGATTCTCGCCTTAGTGGTTTAAGACTTGGACATATTATTTTCATACCGCATGATAGGGTGATGACACATTTCTTAGAAGTTTAAGAGTTCACCTTAAACAAATTTACCAAATGGCCAGAAGCGAAAAGTTGTTTTAAACTCATATGCCAGATAGCATTATGACCGCCAACGAGCGCTATCTTGGCGTTAACCAAATTGCTTGTATGTGATATTATGAAAATTGTTACTTAACTGCATTTATATTCTCGTGTACAGTAGAAGTAAATAAAATATGTAGGCCTACATTGAAAATTTTTAGAACTGGAACTATTTCGCTTATATCTGTCTATCTACTGGTGAAATAAAGAATAGAAAAAGAAATAAATTAATTTGTGCTTGTTATAAAACACATAAACGTTTATTTTATTTCATCTATGGCTGCAGCAGCGGCGGCAGCAGCAGTAGCAGCATGCTGCTTGGTGCTGAGAGCATGAAGTCACGCATTGTCGATTGAGACATCGGCATGTTGATACTGCGGCCGCTGCTGTGCCAATGCTATTGAGCCGACCACACCCATTGTTGAGAGTATTAGACGCCTTAGAGAGGCACGCCGCCAAGAAATGTTCCATGATGATGTCTGTTTTGCTGCAACTAATGGAAACGCAATAATCATAATCATAATAATTTATTAGTGAATTAACATATCTATACTACACCACTGCTGGTTCGGTTTAACCGATCAATTACTGGTTCACCGTTAAGTCGAAAGTCTGGAGATATTCTTAGTTATTTTCGAGCAACATATTTTACATCCGGAAACTCGCGATGCTATTCCTGACATTGTACCAATGTACAGTAAAGTTGTAAAGACGGTAAAGTATAGAATGTGGTCATCTGGAATACCGCGGTATTTTCAATGTCGATATTGGGCGCATCACTAGCTGCGGGTGGCCGGTCGGTTGGTTGGTGTTGGCCGCATGACTCTGTTGATGTTGTTCGTATGATAATGACGCCCGATCGATGAGCCCTCACCGCCGGCCCTGGGCCGCGCAGCAGTGACTCCCCGTCCTGCACGGACTCGGCAGCCGGCCAACGATGCTGCCACCCCGCCCGACTTGGCCCCCGTCCGTCCGTCAGTGGTGTCAGCGAATCTTCCTTCTCACAGCTCACGCTTGCCGTCATGCCGCCGCCGTCGCCGTCGCCGACTTGTTGGAGGGTGACGTAATCGTTCTCCACTTGGCGACGCTCGACCGAGCGGCGGTGATCCGCGACATCCGAGCCGTCAACGTCCGACGGCCCGGATCTGGAAGTGAGAGTCCTGGATAATAACGAGCGTCGTGGATAGAGATAGACACCTGTCACTCGTCGTCAGGACTTGCTTCTTTTTATGTCGCGGAGTGACGTGGTAGCGATATGAAGTAGATACGCGCCTGATCAGTGATGTGACGTGAGAGATGTCGACTTTCACTGTCGACGTTGTCGGTCGTAGAACGTCGGTAAAATGTTTCAGAGGTTTCGCAGTTTGATCGACGACGTCGTGGAAGTGACCAAGGAGACTGGTATGCTGTCTGTACACTTTCTGCGTCTTGTCGAGAAACGGCCGCCTTGTTTAACAATTCTTATGATTTTCTCAGGACATAATTTGATCGACTAAATCAACACATAATTTTTCAGGCCTTTTTGTCGATGTGGTAATTGGAGGGGGAAACATGAACACATCTTCGGCCATAATGCAACTGCACGTTGACATTTCTATTCGTATTTACGCAAAATCAGAGTTGTGCATGAATTGAGCCCATCACCAGGTTGGGTTGGTCTATTTGTTTTAAAATTGCGATGGATTGAGTACGGTCAGTCCGACAAAGTGATAAGTCTGGTTGTCGTACAAAAAATGGACCAACGGACAACTCTGCTCAGAACCCATGGATGATTGAGTCCAGCGTCTTTCCAGCTCTGCGTGGCGACATCGATGACTGATAGGGCGACCGCTGACACTTTTATGTGCTTGCGGTGGCCTCTTCTTATGCAGTTCTTGATTACATCTCGCAAGCTGCAGAAACTTTTTGCGTTACTATTAATGCCAAGATGTCTGCATGCTTGTAGCGAAAACTATTACACTTGTCACAGAATGAAAATTTGTGTATTTACTTTAAGTAGTAGAAACGGGTCTTCCGGACACTTTGTTCGCTCTATCAAATGTAATAAAGGGCGATGTGTTTACATTATTATTTTCCATGGTACATACCTTTGAAGTAGCGTTCATTTGTCACTGTGATCTTGCAAAATGTTACTTTAGCAAACTGAATTATAGGCCTACTTATAGTAAAAACTCGCAGAAACAGCTAACGGGCAATACTATAAACCATTGTTTCAATATTATGGGAGGAAAGATCAACGGAGGACGTTCTCCCAGCTAATGGGTTAATGACATCACAAACTGGTGCAAAACTATATCTTACAAGTACTGAGCTATACTGTGTATAACATAGAATAAGACTAGAACCAGACAATTAAAGAAAAATCATTCAAACGCCAACGAGCGTCGAACATAAAGATAATGATAGTGATGCTGCTGCTGCTGATGATGATGGTGATGCTGAGAATTCATGCAGGTCTGCTGTGGGTTGCAGGCACGTCAGTCGGAAGCACTTTCGACGATGTTCGACGTGCAATCGCGCGGACCCTCGACACGTCGACGTCGCTGGATGGCGACGTCGAACGTCACTTTGCTGCTGTCGGCGGCGGTGAGACAACCATTCTGGGCGGCTCGGCGGCGGCGTTCCCTGGTGACGAGGATCGCCAGCTGCTCCGTGACCTTCAGGGTCGCCGCGCGTCTACAGAGAACAAACAGCAGTCGCCGCCGCCGACGTCGCCGATCACCGAGCCGGCACTACCTGCGCCAGTTCCTCAGCAGCAGCGAGTAGAGGTGCGACGAGTCGGTCGCCAGAAGACGGCAGAGAGCCCAGTTACATCTCCTGACGTAGACGCTGTCCCGGGCTCCGTGTCCACTTCGGTAGGTCGCATCAACGCAGTGGAACAGTTTCGACGTAACGAGGCAAAGCGTGCGTCGGTGATCAGCCACACGTCGTCGCTGGTTTCCAGTGACGGAACAATTAACGTCGTCACAGACAGCGAAGACGAGGACGAACAGAGATCCAACCAGCTACCTTCACCCAGTTCCAAATCTGCCGTCTCACCTGCCTCACCCGCCAGGAACGGCGTCCCACCGTTACCGGCCGAAGGTCATGAGCTCGCCGCACACAACGGCCAGGAGTCGTCACTGTCGCCTCAGCGTGACGTCATATCCGCTTCCGGCGTGTCACCGCAGCCGAGTAAGTGCGTCGTTTCGGCTCCGCTCGTGTCGCTCGATGTCTTCTCTACATTATTATGTCGATACTCGCTAATGTTCTGCTTTGCATGCACAGTTTTGTTGTCACTTAGCGCCTCCGTCAACGACCACGTGGCTGTATTAATATGCATGAAGCTATTACCTGTTTATGAGCTGTGCAGTAAAACCTAACAGAAGTGCATGTTGGAGTTACGTCGACGTCGACGTCGACGTCGACGTCGACGTGCATATTATGTACATTGTGTTTTCTGTTCTAAAATTAAAGTTTTCCGCTAAATTCAGCGATACCGTACTCTTAGGAGGCAAAACTTCCTGAAACAACCAGTTTTGAGGTTTTGCATGCTACATAATGCCACTAGAAGTTAGCGTAACATGGCAACTCTTGTATGTGTGATATTTTTTATTTATTTTCAACTATTGTGTATTTGTGTTTGTACCTTGCTTTGTGTGAGTATGCTTTCTATCTGTCAAGAACGACGGCGGGGGTTTTATTGGGAAGCAGTGCGAGTCAAATGTGTGCAAGAATCGACGAGACAGTGCTTTCAGGAACGTGATAAACTGTTGTCAGCACCTATTTGTCAGGGAGACTGGATAGCCTATAGAACCCAGACTCGTAGCTAAAACCGACAGCATTAGGGCGACGTGTACTAATTCGTGAGTGATGCAGTCGGAGTATAGTATAGTTGATAGATTTCTGGTGACATATATGACGGTGAGTGTTATTATGACGTGGATATACATGTACATACTGCTTTTATGAGAGTTCAGCTGTGATAGTTCATTGATAACCTTTAGACAAGCCATGACTGCGCTGTCGCCCTGATAAGTTTCATGTGCCGATCAGTAGTTGCTTTGACGCTGGCGGAGAGATGTTATAATAGAGTAGACATGCTGTATGAACGTGACAGCCTTATACAGCGCCAGCCAATAATTGACATCACCCGTGGGTTTGCTGCAGCAGGATGATAACATACATAAATTTAGCCATAGATGGATATATCGGGACAGAAAAATTCAGAAAAAGGGCTGTTTAGCAGTTCGCCAGCCAGTAGCGATTGTTCGTACATGTACACTGTAAAGGTAAAGGTAAAAGTAAAAGGTAGAGGACACTTGATACAGCGCCTCTTTATGAGCCAACCCCATCACAGAGGCGCTCAGGTATGGCAGCATTTTCAAGGGATCACGCAGTTTTACCTGCCATCCACGCGTTTATTCATGAATGGAATTAACCATACCTGCCTTTGCCTTCCCAGCCGTAGCTGGTTCTCATTTACCGACCCCGGATGGATGGAAGGCTGTAGTCTTTAGTGCATGGATGCTTGTCGTAAAATGCCACTTAAAACGAAATTGGATCCCGCCACCAATTGTCAGTCTATAGCCGAACTGGTCGGTTTCTTTCGATAACGTTTTCCTGGAAGCACATGCCCACTCGTTCTGTGTAAGCTAGGTGACGCATCTCGCAGTGAAGGAAACTATTTTTGGGCTTTTTCGTGACTAAAAGCAAGAATTATCGCGTGTAGTTTGGACAAGTAACGAAGGCGACTCGTGTAATAGTTTAATGACTTCATTTCGACGTTTGTCGCTGTCCGCCTAATCTCGGCGGCTGCCGGATTTCTTTGTCTGAGACGCTGCATGGAACTGGCGACTAACGACTAGACTAGAACCGAGCGGGCGTTGTTCGTTGTCGCCCCATGAAAGATTCATTTGTCGCTGTGAATGCCCCGCGAGCTCCGAGGTCGACTGCGACTTAACGCCGGTGCCCTGTGTAGCTACTGCACAGCCAGACCAGACCGGTTGTGATTCAGTGGGGCTGATTCTGATGCTGGAAATGTGACGCTCTGGGCACGATACATTTCTAATATGGAATTAGCAGTGCCCTCACATTCGACGCCCAGACAGTCTACCCCTATGCCTAGCGTTGGGTTTTGAGACAGTTGTGCTAGGGGACATATTTCCATGGGGCAATTGATGGGGAGGGCGAATGTCCGGGAAAGGGAATTAGTATTTCAGTGACTAAGTTTAACAAGTAGAGAAAGCACTTGTGGCGCTCAAACCTCCGCCAAAAACTGACTGAACGAATGCTAAACACAGTGAAAATTTTCAGATGTATAACGATGCAGCTTAACGTGATTTACAAATGCAAACACACGCAACGTACAGACAGATATCGTCACAAAAAAATCTAACATAGTGTTTATGCCAGAAAATCTATCAGGCGTTTTAACAAAAAAACTCTCTTTGATTCATGTATAACTTTCTGAGTAAATGTAATTTTGATACTATATTGACAAACAAATCAATAAACAAACTAAAGCACGGTCATAACCTCTTTTGCGGAATACTTAGGCTACATGGACTGCATGCGTTAATTTTTATTTGATGTCAGCTTTGCCGTCACTTCTTGTGTAAATTGTTTTCGAGCATGCCTGCATCTGTCAGTATTGTGCATTGCACTGTAGATTTACTGCGTGATTGAGTTTCTACTCCTAGTTGCGTTACGGTGTCGTGATCCTGCATGACCGACGCATGCTTAGTGTTGCATTGCGCTTTTTGGTTTGATTGTCAATAAACATTCGGCGAGGAAGAAATTTACTGGCGTTGGTGATTTTGTTTATAGGCTAAAGTTAAGATTTTATTTTACAGATACATGCTCTTTTATGCCACTTGCCACTTGATAACAGCAGCATAACCATTTTCACTCAATATCACTACCTTCGTGTATACTGTATATTGTATACTTATAATTATGAATAATGGATAAAAATTAATTACTGCAAAATACTAATCAGAGCTTATCGATATCGAAAATGTTGTATTCTGTTTAGTTAATTACAATTACTATGCATGCATTAGTTCATTTTTTCAAATTGTTTATTAGGAAGTATTGTTTGTCAAGCTGATTGCAGCGAAATGGGCTATCAAGTATCAACTCGGCTTTCAACTTTTGCACGAAAAAGTCTGTAGTGGAAGTATGACAATAACAGCATAAATTTGTATTTTGTAGTTACTGCTGGTGGTTCTATATACGATCAAGAATTATTGTAGAGCCTATGTTTGTATTTTTACTGTACAGATGGCGGCAGAGGCGTCAGTGCTGTTGGTAACGACGTGACAGATTCAGCAACTGCAAGCCCCAAACAGCAGCAGAACGGACTGTCTACGATCACGTCCACCGGCTCATCTTCTCTCAATGCCAGTGTCAGCCACAACGATGGACACGTGAGTGCTGCATCGGTTTTCCGTTTTGTCTGTCTTGATTCACGGAAGTCGTTGGTCGTCATCAGTCATCGTCGCAGTGATAACGTGACAATACGTTCGTCATGTACAAAAAAACTTCGCGCATAGACATATCGATGCAATGACGTCACTTAGTTTACAAAATTTGCAAAGACTGTGCTCTCCGATATGTGCGCCATTTTGTGGGTCACTACCGTGGTTTACGCGTAATGTAAGTAATCAGTCACATCTTAATGCCCTGCAAGAGGGCGTCAGCAACAATGACGATTAATGTGATTAGCAAATGACGTTATTATCACCGCAATTGAAGATTGAGTACGGTTGCATGTGCCGTATCGGTAGAAATAAAGTTTGAGGATTAAAGTCACTAAATTGTGGTTGCTGAGGGGAAAATGACGTCTGTAGTTCAGATTAGTCGCTATTATATTTATTTAATCTAATATAATTTAGTCCGATTTTTCAGAGTAGCTTTAGTTGGTTGGATGTGTGCTATAGTGCCACAACGTAAGGGAAGCATAAAATAGCCAGGACCAAATTCCCGTCCAGGATTGATGAAAGATTGAGAAATATTTGAGTAACACATACCCTGCGGAAAATGACAGTCTCTGCAGAGTAGTGCTTTGCGATTCGGGAGACGCCAACGTCGATTCGATTCGCCAGAATTTCGATTCGATTCAATTCGATTCGATTCACTGTTGTTACGTCAGTAGGTCATTTATTAATTAGAAGGTGTATTTTGAAGTGTACTTGCAGAATTACCAGTACTTATTTAATTGCAATTAGCCTAACGTTTAATTAAATTGTGACATCGGTGAAAAGAAAACATTTATTTTGGGGCTTTGTTTGCTAGTATGTGATTCTTTTCTAAATTGTTATACGTTGTGTCGAGGCTTTTGCAGCTGAAACCATACAGACGAATCGAACTCAACGTGAATTTGATTCGCCCTATCGAATCGATTCGAATCTATTATTCCCAGCTCTACTGCAGAGACAACGTCGTCAAACTGTTCCAAGAATGTGGTGGCGCAGGCTTGCAGCAACTAAAAGACCCTGTCACTGACAGTTAAAAGTTTGACGGTTTGAAGCACTATTCGGTCGCGGTCAGTGGAGCGAAGTGCTCGATGACCATGCACTTGCACTAGCTGATCTCTCTGCAGTGCACAGAACTGCATTGACTGGCATTTACAGAGAATGTCAGTTAACTTAAGTGCAGTGCGCACACACTCGACCTGATGCGACTCGTCGGCAGCGACAAAACTAGCAGTATTTCACGTTATGGAATCACATAACAGAAATGCAGTGTCTTGCAACACGGAAACTTCATTGTCTAGAATTGTTACACGAGTTACTATTTTATTTTTTTGTAGTTATCTTCTCGCGAGTTAGCCAGAATTATAATCGAGAGCTCTGCTTATGTCAGTGGGTACCACGCAGTGAATAACCCAAATACACTGATAAAAATTATTTTATTCCGTGATTGGGAAGGAAGGTTTTATTATTTTTAAAGCTGATTACTTGTTCAATATCAGATGTACTTAAATACTGAGTGCATATACGTGTTGTAATGCTTGTTGCTCGTATTCTAATTGACGATTGCGTTAGCTAGTACCGTAATTTGTTGCACTGTCTCGATGCACTAAGATGATTAGTATTGCAGCAGCGTTCGCTTGCTTCCGCATATTACTTACAGGAGATATACGTAAATCTCCCAGATGTTCCCGGCTACGGCCGCTGCTGCTGCGACTACGGAAGCCACTGAGCCATGCTCGACAATGTAGTGCCGCTTTCAGCCGAGCACGATACGCCTTCTGATCAATCGTTTGACGACGGCAGTGGCGCATGTGTGCGCGAATGGAATTAGGTGGCGTATTTTGTACACGCATGAGAGTCGGCCGACTGTAACTTAGCTGTACAACGTCTCTTAATAAGCAGAGGCAAAGCCAGGAGTCAGAGGGATGCCTCATTTTAGGGCCATTGCTACGATTTCCACATGCCACAAGAATACCGACGAAAAAAGTAGTGTAGCCATTTGGAGGGATAATACCCGTAGTGTATTCTTCATAATGTTACTAGTGATTCTGCCTGCCCAGTCGGGCCCCCGCCACCTACACTCCCCCAACCTCCTCTTCAAC
>Ga0126335_1001589_pt1 | contig 12895 bp, 10 predicted proteins | sample OlaspJWI45metaG_FD_108409 | JGI IMG/M metagenome (GOLD analysis project Ga0126335, IMG submission 108409) | Marine gutless worms symbiont microbial communities from Oahu, Hawaii - Olavius sp. 1 OAHU.JWI-45 metaG | ecosystem: Host-associated > Annelida > Digestive system > Unclassified | place...
ATCGTACACAGATAGATTAATCTACTTGAACCTGCCTACTCTAAAATACAGACGCTTGCGAGGCGATATGATTGAAGTTTTTAAAATAACCCATAATATATATCACACAACAGTAGCACCTGATCTTATTTTCAACGAAAGAGCTAACACCAGAGGCAACCACTATAAATTACAAAATCATTCATTTCATTATGAGTTACGAAAGCATTTTTTCTGCACGCATTGTAAATATCTGGAACAGCTTGTCTAATTCAATCGTTGATGCTTGCACTGTTAATGCATTTAAAGCACGCTTAGATAAGTTTTGGCAGCACCAATGAGTGAAGTTTGATTTAACGGCCGATCTGACTGGTACCGGAAACCGATCAGAAGTAGTTATAACGTAATATTGTTAGTAATATTGTTAGTTTATGATTATATATAATAATGATGCGGACTTAGAGGTGTCAGACACCTGCGTCCGTAATTCTCTGTTGAGTTGAGTTGAGTTGAGTTGAGTGTAAAACGCTATTATTTAAGATTTGAAATGAAATTGAAAAATAAATCAAAAACTCGCTTCTGTTTTCGAAGTCAAGGTCGATAACTGAGTCGGTTACGGTTACGGTTATTATGGTTTAACGTCGTTTGACATAACGTAGATGATCAGCGACAATCGAGTCTAGTAACCAGTAGGCCTATAGGCTAATCCCAGTATACTCCCTCCGCTTGTTTGTATAAAAATACAGGCTCATTGACATAGTGTTTACACGAGATTGCAAAGACAAAACAGCATTCTGTCCGATATTTCGTAAAATAATAACTATACTGTTCAGCTTTAATTTTACAAAGTCTACACGTGATCGTAAGGCGTTTGTGTTTCTGTTAACACAGGGTCTTATTAAGTTGATCGTTGTCCGTTGTTCATTATTTGTGTAATAAAATTTATACGTTGTTGTTTCGTCCATTGCTATGTATCTGAGCGCCAGTGTGGCACTGCTGTACAGCATGATTAGCCTAGGTATACCAGTAGTGCAGTACATTTTCATCGCGAGATTGTGATTAAATGCTGTATGTTTTACTGGCAGTGGCTGCGTGGAAATTTGACTTTATAGTTGATTTTCTGTACGACTTAAGACAGCTTCAACGTCGACTAAAAACTGAGTGTCAGCGAAGTTTTCATATTGCAACTCGTAAGAAGAGTTTGGTTGAAAATCACTACATGGCAATTGCCAAATTTGTGTCAGCATTTCCGTCGCTGTGCTGTAGAAGTCTAATATGTAACTTACTTATTATTATCGGTATTCCATCACCCACTCAGTATCTCTTATCGTACCGTTTCGTGCAAAACTTCTTCCGACGACGTTTTGTGCAGTGTGTAGCTCGCGCTAGGCCAAGTCAAAATTCAACATAGGCCTCTATAGGACCAAACAGTTAAGCACGCCAAATGCCAGACTGAGATGTCAACTTATTCTAAAACTGTTAAGGAATTGGTTTTGGGCATGCTTAACTGCATAGTTCACTGATATAGGTAGCAGGCTAGGTGAGCTAATACCGGTGCAAGTGGCAATAGGCCAACTTGCAACATACGACTGAATGCTTGTATTTGCTTACAGTAGGTCTGTGGTTGTAAATGTGTGAATGTGAAGACCACGACTGAGATCAAGACCTGCGCGAGAGATACTTAAGACCAACACTACTAGACTAGGACCGCAGTTTAACAGATTACAAGACCAAATTACCCCGAGCCCAAACCTGCCGCTCCTGACGCCACAACTAAGTTACGGGAAAAGATATAGGCCTAGCAAAACAGATTTCGAGGAAAGTTAATATAGCCTCTTATAACACCGAATAAGATAAATTTCCATGTAAGAAGCTAACATTGCATCAAACTCGGACGAGTAGGCCTATAGTGTTCATGATAGACAATATGCTTATTGAAACTACGTCAGGAAAATGTGTAGCCCTATTTCCTTTTCGATCAGGTCCTGTGAATCATTCATTTAGTCAGGATGTGAGTCACGTGAAATATTTGATAGAGTCTTAACCGTTCATGCAGTCAGCACTCAGCAGTCGCCTTGACAGTGACTGTTTATCTACGTCTTAAACAGCAGTTCATTCATTGTACTGCTGACTGATGGCCGCCTGTCTGTCTGTCACCGTGACCTTTGCTGCAATAAAATGTTTTATTCCAACGAACTTTGTGTGTTGTTCGATTACCCGTAGGCTACGTCTTTCCGAGAATCGACACCGCCGCCGCCGCCGCACGAACTTTAGTCACGTCGCTTGTAACACAAAGCCTCTAACTTGGCAATTTTTCACGCGATAGTGTTGTAATGTAATCTCAGCAATCTCTACGAGCTGCGAAGGAAGGTTTCTAGGCCCATAAGGGCGGCATTATGAACGAGACGACGCAAGCCTAGACAACCTGTACAGTGTATATAACAACGAAACCTGACCTATGAGCACTTAACACTTAGTAAGTTAGCACTGTTCTCAATACAGTGCGAAAAATTAACCTTATGTGAAGGGTGGATCAGCACATTATAGTTGTTTGAGATGTAAATTTCGAGAAAGCAAGTGACGAATAAATGTCGGACTGTCATCACCAAACGAATCAATAGCCTATGTAAATTGTACACGATATCACGCCACGCTGTAGCATACGACAGAAATTTGCTGCTGCAAAACTGCTGACAAAACACGCAGGCCTGTGCATAGTAAATCTTTCTGCCCAGATCTATACTATGCACTATGGACAAGGACTGCTTGTCAGAACGTGAACCAATATCGGCAGACTGACAAACAAAATGATTTGCAGTACTGTAGTGTATAGCGCGCTTTCTGTCAAACACCCTGACGAGTGTGACCGGTCAGACTCAAGTCCAGGAAATCAGTTGTCGACACTGCTTGGATGCCAACTCTAACAAAGAATGACGAGCGACTGTCCATCTATCTACACGACAGGTCGTCAGCAGCTTGCTAACGTGCGTCGACCTCAGCGTGTACGACTTGATTGCAGCTCGGCTCCCCGGGGAACTGTGGCGCCATGTGACATGTATGGGCCACACATGATGCAGAGAACAATGTGTTTGAGGATTCATTGTCCTCTCACTCTCCTCCAGATAGTGACAATCGTAGTAAAATTGGCAGTGCGCCTATTACTAAGTGCAACTTCTTTAAGACCTTACATGCAGTCACAGGTTGGCTTAAAACATCCGGCAAATGCAGTGTTAAAAAGTGCGTCTTCAACCATTCTTAAAGATAACAGAATCACAGACGGCACAAATCGATCGATATATGATCTATCTGTCTGTCAGTCTGTATTTCTTCATTTTATGTTCTATATATCTACCTGAGTGGTGAATAAACGTAATAATATGCCTCTTTGCCTATGGGCGGGTAGAGGCATAAACAGCAGGGTGGCACACATGTAACAGCGAATTGTATAGCCAAACAGTGACACATTGGCAAATGTCTTGCAGCAAAGTAGTGCGATACGCCACCTACACCGCTTGCATCGCAACTGTAACTGATCGTTTCTTTGGTCTTCTCCCGAACTGCATTAGTTCGCGGAACGAAGAAATTCCCCAGAAGTGTTAAGTGTTGGGCTATAGCGTTCGGAACCAGATGACGATGATTTAGAGATGGGGTGGTGCGCGTGACTATCTCAGAGAGACGGACTGCTGCTGCTGCTGCTGCTGGTCAGTGTCACATCACTAAACACGACGAAACGACATTGCTAGTGGCCGGCTGTCGTGTACCCAGCCACCTGACTCAGAACCTGGCTCAGACAGCTCTGCCCGTCACGGCGCGTTCAATGGTAGGACAAAACAGTCCTCATAGGCGCCAGTTGACTCGTAGTAACAAGAAATGTGGTTTACGTCGTAGGTGGCGAGTGATTTTAAACCAGACTTACCAGAGGAAAAAATCTAAAGAGAACTAGATGGAAGTCGACGGGAAGCCGTCGATAGGTATGCCTCCGCCTGTGCCCATAGTCCTTTGTTGCGTATGTTACCCGAAGAGTAGAGGTTATCTGGGGGTTCTGTTCGGGGAGAGGGGGTGTTTGTGTTGCGTCTGGCATAGCAATTCCTTGGGTCACTCGCGGGAGGGGGGTTCGGGGAGTTGTCTGGGGCCCCTGGCCCTTCATAAGCATACAAAATTTGAAGTCTCTAGCTTCAGCCGTTTCGGTATACGAAGGTTATCGCGCACAGATCACAGAATCACAGATAGAATCATAGAATCACCGACATAACCACCAAATTTCACACTGCCTCTTTCGCTTATATAGGCGGGCGGATGCATAAACACCAAGAAAGACCAAAAAGGACCGAAGTGGACTGTTGCTAATTTAGCGAACAATGGCGAGGCATATCGTGTCGGCTATCCTATCACGGTCGATACCGTTTGTTTAGTGCAATGCAGTATCAAGGACGACGTCGTTGAAAACCGCGCAGTGTGCGAAATAGACAGTGAACAAACACAGCAGCAGATCAAAGGTCAGAAGCCCACCCAGAGAGGCATCACCGAACACTGATCTCACGCACCTGCGTTAAATTTGAGAAGTGATATTTTCTATTTCCTCTCCAGCTTTAAACTGCCATCTGAACCTTGCGTTGATCGCGTTATTGTCGGTGTGTCAATAAAGTCAATTCGCAAAGTATTACTGCAATTGTGTTGTAACACATTTTGTTGCAACACCTTCGCAGTTATGATCCAATTACGCTGCGAAGTGACGCCAAAATACAAACCGCTGTAACTCAAACACATCGTAACGCAATTTGCTGCTATTTTTTTTTACAAAATAACTATTATTTATTTGTCATATACGATGCAAATTTCTGGTCTTACTTGCACAGTTTATAAGATACAAACGTTCAATGTGTACCATAAAACTGAATTTCCAAAATGGAAAAGTTACAAGTTACTCACAAGACTACAACGTGTGCTCTAAGTGGCCACCGTTTTCACAAATACACGCACGCGATCAAACAAGACCACTGTCGAACAGCTCGCTCTGTGCTTCTGTGGTCGAAGTGATGCCGCTCTTCGACAAGACGCTGCTTAAGGTGGTCGACATTGTTGATGCTGGTACAGTAGACTCGTCTCTGTAGCACGCCCAAACTTCGTAGTCGACCGGATTAAGGTCTGGACTGTTCAGTGGCCATATAACCACGGTGGAATGAAAGCTAGTGCATGTCGAGACAAATGTTCAACAATGTCGTGCGCTCGGTGAGCAGAGCACTGTCTTGTTGAAATGTGATAATTTCTCCAGCTATGGAACGGATGGATGGCTGGCAGACAATTCTGACTGAAGAAAACCTTACCGGTACTATAATACTCATCATTAACCTTTGCATTTGGCTCAGTGTTGCCAAGCTCAGACTTTGAGATAGTTGAGCGAGTATGCAGCAGCAGAAGTCGTAAACATTACGTCATCGCTGTGTTGCATGGCACACTTTAAGGCTGGCCTACTGATTTCAATATTAGAAACATAGGTTTTGCAATACATATTTTAAGCGTTTGTCTCTCAGACAATATGCTGCAGATTTTGTTGCGTAATTTGTTGAAATTTTTATCACTTACATTGTACGTCGATTAAATAGTAGTAATAATGGTAAAAGTATCATTCAAATAAAGTCAGTCTTTTTAAAGCCACTTGAAATTTAGCGTCACTTCAATTAGGACACAATGTAGTGGTGAATGGTGCTATCCAGCACTAATTACAGCAATTCAGGGATTAAACTGAGATCCTTCACTTTAATGCTGAAATGCAGTATACGTTTCTTTGCACATTCATACAGCAGCCTAACAAACTTGCGACTACCAATTGGAGTCTGTCACTCGTTGGCGAATCTCTTTCTTGCCACTCTGCACTGCCACTCTGACGTGGACTGGAACTTCATTCGCGTCCAATACGTAATTTGTTGGAGAGCGCTAACACGACTGTCTTCAAATACGAGGCTAAGAGAATTATCATGAAAAAATCAACTGAAATTGATCACACAAATCACACAATAGTAATACTTGTTCGCTCCATAGGCGTGTTTTGCGTGCTCTGCCCATGTGGCATGTGCAAGAGATCTATGTTTAGTTTACTATAGTTTGTTTTTTGTATATTATTTTTGGTCGCGCGTAAGTGGCATTTATTTGTCCTGCGTTGACCTGTTATGCCACTGTTCTATTTTATATTGCTTTGTTTTATCACTAATTTTACGTGGTTTTAGAAATAAATAAATAAATCTATTGGTTACAGGAAAGATAAATAACAGTAACTCAGCTTATTGCACCCAATTCTTTCGCTAGCTGCTTACTAGTAAAGCAGCAGTTTGTTAATTCATTAACATAATGTCATGAAGAATTACACTAGACATCATTAGTGAATTACGATCAGTGTTTTCGCACAACGTCTGTAATCACAGATAAAAGTAAAAAACGCTACGCACCACCTATAAGCTAAAGCTAGTCATATCGAGTCAACTGAGTGAAACGAGTCGGGTTTAATGCGTTGCAAGCTAACACTCACAGGTTCACTTTAACAATACGTTACATCGTAGTCTTTCTAGAATCATGTCTTGGCATAAATTTAATACAGACTGAACTCGACCGATATGTAAGCCTGCGCTTTACAACATAATCCTCACCTAAGTAACCGTTGCCGCAACAACACCGTGTCGTATCACACGTACGTCATGTTTGCAGCTGTGGCCACGACATCCGATGTACGGTAATACAGTAATACTGGCTGTGAAAGTAACAGTGAGTATCAGTCGCGGCAGCTGTTCAAAAACTGTCCTTGCTCGACCTCGCAATACACGGCAGAAGCCACTGACGATAGGGGCCTACTTTCGTAAACTAGAACCAAAATATAGCGAAAATTAGTCAGTCACCACTCACCACATACAAACATCAACAAGAAATGGTAGGTAGACGTGACTAACAGGATATCATGGCGAAAATGATTGCAGCTTTTACTAACATCCATGAAAAATAAAAGTAAATTTCACATGGTTGCGTTCCCTATTCCTTAACACGTTTTTCAATTAGCACTTGCAGCAGTTTAGTCAACACATCAGTCAAATTCAACTTCAACGCTGTTACACTCGAGTTTATGTTTAGTTAAAAATTTAAGTCCTTCCCAAGTTACATGAGTGTCGCTAATCTGCGTTTCCGTAGCACTCGGCCACACACCAGCAGTGACCAGCTTATACTTCGAGACCGCGGTCACGGGGCTAGTGACCACGGTCACGGGGCTAGTGACCATGGTCACGGGCCTAGTGCGTAGCGTTGTGTGTCTGTTTATATGCCACTGCAGAGAAAAAAACAGAAATAAACACAAGCAATATTTTGGGAAAATAAAAGTAAAATATTAAAACCAGAGTCATTTTCAAAAAGATAAGATCAGGCTGGGAGCCACTGCCAAGTTATTTCATTATCGGAGGATAAGAAAATATGTGTCTGAAAATGCAGCTTATACCCAGGTTTGTCTTATTCACCGTAATGCTATTAGTCTCACAGTTCGCCTACTTTTAATGAATTTGTTCAAATTGGGCATTAGTCGTATTGTAGAAGATGTTGGAAAATACCGGCTACTACTAACTGCATCCAAAACCAAAAACCACGGAAAACTACACTGACAGAATTTGAAGAAAATCTGGGGTAGGCGTACATTGCAGAACTGTATCATCAAAGCAAGTTGAAAAATCATCGTTTACAATTTAAACGTACGCATGCAATCCGTGGAAGAACTTCATCAACTCTACCGTCGCCAAGTACATAATATTGAGTCGCGACAGTTCTGATTGTCCGATCTCCAAGCGATGACATGCAATAGCAAGTCGCCGCATCATACAGATTCCGCAACGACAGTCACAGGTGAGCGACGCTCGTCGCTGCTGCTGGTCACTTCCGGTCCAACTGATGACGTCATAGAGCGACCGAGTATGTCACTAGGTGGCGCAGTCGTGAGCGGAAAACGAAGATCATTGTGAGCACACGCATCGTCGTCGTCAACGTCGTCAGCAATCAGGTTTCTCACTGAAAACGAGGCTCGGCGCAGTTTCCCATCAGCTAGCGCGTCACTGGACCCTGTAGCGCCGTCACCGCAAACACGAAGACGTCTTTGCTGCTCCGAGTTCGTATTTTCATCCTTATCTCTGTTTGTATTGTGTTCTCCAACCGCAGAAGTTCGCAGAAAATCTGGTCTCTGCTGTGACATGCTATGGTCATCGTCGACGACGTGATCGCTACAACGCATCTTCGTGTTAACTAGTCCATGGTTTTTGCTGCTGCCTGTCCTCAAACCGTTCTTGGTCTTCAGCACCAAGTTGTCAGCTGGCTTTTCGCGCGGAGTTGGCGGCGGCTGGACAGCGACATTGGAAGTGGCTGACGTCGTGGGTCCGACGATGTTGATGTAGTGTTTCGTGTGGACCATGTGAAGTGTGAGCTCAGCCAGAGACCGAGCAGGCGCGTTGCACTGAATACAACGCAGAATTCGGTCTGTCTGTTCCACGCCGCGAGCCAGCCATACGTCCTGGCCACGGACCAGCCGCTGAGGGGCCGGCGCTGACGGCGTGGTGGCATTGACGGCCAGGGACGCGACGGCCGGTTTGCGTTCGGTGGACGACGGCGACGTGGCGGGTGACGGAACTGGCAGAATGGCCACGTCTGACGCCGGTTTGTGGCCTGTCTCCTCGAGATGAACAGTCAGACAGTAGAGAGACTCAAACTGTGCGCCGCAGCTACCACAACGCAGCGACGTCAAGTTGTTACGCACTGGTATCAGGGTTGCCGCCAAAACGTCGTTAGTATCAACATCTTGTCGCTTTTTCTTCTCAATGTCGCAAGGTTCGCTTGTCGGCGTCCTCGTATCCTGAATTTCTTCCATTCGTGGCACTTTCGGCGACATTGGCGTCGGATCTCGCACTTGCGTAGTCACAGCGGAGTTCACAGAAGACAATGAACCATTTGTGGCTTGACGTCGCGACAAAACCTTCGACGCTGCACTTGAACAGTCTAAATGACCGCAAGATGAAAACTTCCTGTCGCATCGTAAGCGTTTCGAACTCCGGTGCGACGATTTCCGATGATCGGAGAACATTTTCTGATTCAGTTTACTGGACTGCGTGTCGACGTGCGACCGGTGATCTACACTGCCGCTGTCGTTAATCGTCGCCGATTGCTGGCATTTCCGGTTGTCGAGACGTTCGGTGATGAGGGACGACGCTACAGTCGCGCCAGCCAACCAGCCGCCGTTCGCCCAGAAACTGTCGCGCCTCCACCTGGACGGTGGGGCCGGCACTGAGTTGAACGTAGTGGCTTGTCGTTGCGACGTAGTGAACAAGCTGCTGTGTCTCGTCAACGGGTTGAATCGACTCGTCGACTGCGGGGCTGTGACCGCTGGAGACCTGTTGTAACTCTCAAGGGATATCGACGCATCGTGACCAACTCCGGCGCCGAAATGTCCTATACCGCCACCAGCGACAGCCGGCGATGTAACGCTTGTCGATGTTGACGTCGAGGAATTTGAATTCGCGCCAAACCGCTTCACCAACCTTGCCAGACTTCCCGACGTCAGGGTATGCGACTTCCAACTGCGCAGGCGCGAGCTGGTGGATAATACTTCCGGTTTATTGTCAGCGGCAGATCGCCGCGATCGTGTCGACGCGTCACGGCGACCAACCGACAAGTCCAGAGGTCCGTCATCTAACTGTACGACGCCATTTAACTTCAACTTCATCGGCAGTTTTGTTAGTTCGCTGCTGATGACCGCCGGTCTTGCAGTTATTGGGAGCAGGTCGACTCCTGGTGACGGTGGAGGCTTAGGCTCCGTCAGAGGCTGGTTGTTCAACGGTGCTTGACCTTCATCACGCGCCTGATGGATCGCGTCAGTTAATATCGATGACGTACATGCGGTAACAAAGCAGTTCGAATTCACAGGAAAAGTTGACGACTCGAAATCGCTGTTTTTGTCTACAAAAATTGCTATAGTACATCACTGTCATAACTCATAACAAATACTCTTATGACCTAATATCAGTCAGCAGTACAAGACACAATTTTGCTGTTTTACTGCTGTCATTGGTTTTATTACAACAACATTTTATACAGACAATGAAACATGCAGATATTTAAAAGTTACAAGTTGCCAAGAATATATCACACCGGTCACGTGATAGCAGTATAGTAGGTTATGACAACGCGTCAAACAGGATCACGGACAGCGCAACCCGAAAACATAATACCTTTGGCGCCTGTCTAGATGGCGGAGGTATAAAAATGATGAGCAAAAGAGTCTAAAACAGCCAGTGAGTCCGTAAAGTTAGTCGGGATACCCATCATTTGTTGTGCGAGGAAGTTTTCAGTTTTAGATAAGCGGAACAGTGAAGGAGTAATAGATGACGAAAGAGGTCGTAATAAAGACGATAAACTGGCATCTATCACTCCTTCACTGTGGACGATACCGGATAGTGGCGGCTTTGTTTTGTATTCTTCTCTTTCAGAGAACTCTGTTGTGTCAGTTGAAGTACGGTCTGCAGACGATGGCGACTGATGACAGACTGCATCTGACGGTGAAAATGTCTGCAAAACGCGCGGCCTCGTCTCGGTCGCTGTCAGTACGACGTCGTCAGGTCTGGACCGTGCAACAAGCGCCTGTGAGTAGCAAGATGGTGACGAGTGGTCGCCGGCGTCTGACAGTGGCGGACGTCGATGGACGTCAAGCGACAATGTCATGTCCATTTCAGGTTTAGTGAACGTAGCGTCCGCTGCTGCATCCGAATCGTTCAACTCGTCAACATATCCTCCTGCAGTATGCGATACAAACAACTGACTGAGAACATGAGACACAACAAGTGGCCAAAGTAATTTGGCGAATGCCGCATCGAATCCGTGGGGGATCGGGATTCTCATCTAATACAATGTTCCTTTGGCCCCCGAGAGTCTCCACCTCTAACAGGACCTCGATCCGTTCAATGATTTTTGCAGGGCGCAAACCACTTCACGAGAATATTGTCATAATAGTCCGCATTTCATGTATTCGATGCGGCCTGAATATAAATATGACATACTTCACCAAGGAGTAACAAGTTAATGACGACGCTTTTGTGGTCGGGTAGACATGACGCAGCCGGGTATTCACTATTTTACTCGGTACAAGTCAACTCGGCACCAAGTCAGCTGGTCCCCAAGTGGGTTAGGATTATGGTTAGGTTTGGCTTGGAACCGGCTGACTGGAAACCAATGTATAAGGTTAGCGGGCTGGCGGCAATGAAGTATCTTTTACCGCTAAAGTTTATAATTTATAATCGGTTACATAATCAGTAGGCCTACTTTTTTCTGTCACAACATCGCCTCCACTTCCATTCTCATTGTATCCACGCACGCACATGCGGTTGTGGATTTAACAGTAATAATGTCGTACAGGGCGTTCGGTGCCAATCGCCATTCGGAGTCGCGCATTATCACATCGACTTCAACCTTCAGGTGAAACTGCAGAACGCGCTAGAGACGATCGCGATCGTCGACACTATGCACCTCCCGACAGACGGACAGACAGATAGACACACGCTCTCTATAAACAGGTTTCAAGTGAGAGCACGTCCAAGTCAGCATCAATCAACTCGACTGGCGATAATTGAAAGCGTCTTTGCGCCGAGAATGTGGGCTGCCGCTGCTATATTCGATGCCAATGGTCGGGATGGCGGTAACGCTGAACAGCAACGCCATCAACAGCCAGCCCGTCTGACCGACATATCCGTCAACTGGCGCACATAAATCTGACGAACCTGCCATCGCTATCTCGACCAGACGCCAGTCGAAAACGCTCGACGGATCACTCCGTCAAATCGTCGTCTCGCGTCCGTCTTTCGTCGCGTCGCTCGTCGTTATATTGGCCGCCAGTCGTACGCCCGTCACCGCCCGCTACCGCCGACTCCCCGGGCTCGGCTCGCCGAGGATGGCCGCCGTTGTTCTGTCTGCTAGCCGTGTCTCCGCCAGCTCGTCATGGAGGTCGGTCTGTCGCTGCAGCAAGGAGTGGCGTAGTGGCTGCGGCTCTGCCAGTCAGTCAGTCAGTCGGTTGGTCTGTCGGTCTGTCAGCGCGCGCTCTATCTTCATTTCCACGCTGCGCGCAATAAATCTGCGGCACCGAGCGTTATTGCGACGTTTGCAGGATCGCAGAGACCCGACCAGCCATCCGGCCGGCCTACTGTCCTGCGCCCATCGATAGCCCGCAGACGCCTACATCGCGGGTGGCGAGGGAAGTCCAAGGAGCGGAGCGTACAGGGGACGGACGGACGGACAGAACGAGTGAGGCGAACGCGCGCAAGATCGCCGTAAATCACGCGCGACGTTCGAGTCATGTATGCAGCAGCCAGCAGCACACACCATCACCATTACCAGTGCCAGCAGCAGCAGCAACGCATCCATTCCATGCATGGTGGCTCACCACAGCCTGCAAAACGATACTCCGATTGAAACAGATCCATGTAATGATCGCCACAAGATACAATAGACTACCATGCCATTAGGCCAGCTGAATGGAAAGGCCTTATATTAGCTGCTGATCTTACTATCGCGTGTGACTTAGATCTTCGAAGTCGCCATAAGCAAAGCAGATTTCTGCCAAAAAATACACCATGTCCACATCAAAAGGTGCCACTTTGAATCAGGTCTAACTTTGTCAAGTCTCAACAGACTTTCAAATATTTTCACTATTGGAAAGCATATGAAATTTCCAACAAAATGCATATACTTCATACTACAGCTTAAGTATGTTGCTGCACTACCTTCGGAATTCGGAAATACGAGGGTTGATCAATAAGTAATGAGAAAAACATAGAAGCACATGACTGTCATCAAATTCACTTTATAGTTTTTCAATGTAATCTCCTTCAAGTGCAACACATTTTCCCCATCGATG
>Ga0126335_1001590_pt1 | contig 12894 bp, 7 predicted proteins | sample OlaspJWI45metaG_FD_108409 | JGI IMG/M metagenome (GOLD analysis project Ga0126335, IMG submission 108409) | Marine gutless worms symbiont microbial communities from Oahu, Hawaii - Olavius sp. 1 OAHU.JWI-45 metaG | ecosystem: Host-associated > Annelida > Digestive system > Unclassified | place...
TATAGAAGCAACGAGAAACAAGATGACAAAGTAATTTAGCGATAGCCGCATCGAATATGCGCTGCAATGAGGCGCTTCTAATGAGCTTTGCTCACGGTCTGCGACCGGAGTTTAGGTTTCCTAGTGGGTTATTGGTATTCTGCCACAAAGAAAAAACCGAAAAAAAACATCAGCATCATCAGATCAGTAAAAATTTCACACTGTGAGTTGTACGTATGAAAATCCAGCATCCATCAGTTGAGTGTATATGTCAATAATGAGCCTCGAACAAAACAGAAACAATTCCACTACTGCACCAACACTCACTCTACACCACAATGTTATCAATGCTGCAATTATAACTGCCATCTACTCAGTTCAAGCACTTGTCAGTTCCGCCAACCACAGCACTGTTTCTGTCTCATTAACTCAATAGTCTAGACCACATTGTGGGCTACAGTACCTGCCGGGCCCAACTGGCCGATGACTCACAAAATCCTTGGTCAAAAAGTTCTCTCAATCTGCGTAAGTAGTTTTCAAAAGGAAGACACATAGAACACCTGTGGCATTGTTCCTGTGTCCGGTGTAACGATGCAGGAATGTTGAACACTTGTACTCAGGCTGAGTGCAGTCAAATAAGTAGATGTCCTCGTCATTGTACGATGCCAAAACCTCTGGACATCAGCCGCCGCATACACACAATGTGTCTGATACCTCAGCACAAAGGTCATATCAAATGAACACACACACTGAACACAAAAAGAGCACATACACAATGTGCAGTAAAACTGCTAATCTCAGCTAATGACAAATGAGGTAAAATTGACAGTAAAACATTTATGAACATTACTGATAACTTAAAATACAAAAAATAACTTTGCATTTAAATTGAAGACAAACCAACCATGTGCATGCCATTTGGCTTGTGTGACCTTGAGCTTAACCGGATGACCTTGATACACAAATTTAAGGTGCAGTTGCGGAAGACATATTGCATACCAAAACGAACTTTTTAGGTCAAGAATTTCAAAAGTTGACTAACAAACAAACAGCATGTCTGATGTTCCATTTAACAGACTACAATTAAACTTAAGCCTGGTTTAAGTGCATTTTACAATACACAACCAGGAAAGAGACGAAGCCTATCTGACAGCTCTAATGGCCTGCACATGGCTGTCATAAAATACAATCACTGTGGTTGTACCAGTTCCGTCGTGGTTATAAACAGCACACGTGACGTTTGGCTTGAGGTCACTGTCTTCAAGGTGACTGGGACAATATCGGTGCACAACACCATCACTGTCAGCCTAACAACACATCGACAGATATGCACCAGAAGCAGAAAACAAACACAAGCAATTGGCTCAAAGACAAACACACAAACAAACTATGATACATTTAAAAAACACAAATAAGTCCTCCGCTAATGCCCACCTGTCGCAAGTTTACATCAAGCTGCAGTCAGTCAGTACAGTATGACCTGCTTGTCAGCACTGTTGCAGTTTCGAGACAATGTGCAGATGTGAAAACTAATGCCTTGAGTACCTATCTACGTGCTGAAGGCATAAAAACAGCTTCATAACTCTGGTGGTGTCGCCTCTTTCAACATCTCGCCAGTAAATGAACTGGATTAACTGCATGGAGCCAGCACTGGGCCTACAGGCTCTCCACTAGCAAGACTTCTAACAAAGGTTGCCCACCTGTACTGGCATGCCAAAATATGCAATACAATGCTTTAAAACAGATTACTTGCTAAACAAGACGATTAAACTTTGAAAACATAAAATCAATTGCAGTAGTTACTGTTCTAATAAATAGGTTAAAAAATAGTTAAAAATTTAATGTAGTGAATTGATTAAGTTAGAATTTTAGTTATTTGTTTTAGATCGTCAACAATAAATAGTATGACTCACTTGTCCAATCTTCCTCACATCATAAATTCTACAATGCACAGCACAGACTGCCACATCTGACTCATTTTATTCCAACATATACTAGAAACTCAAGACAAGCTGAAGCTGTCAAGTCATAGTTCAAAAAACTGTACCATAATAACCAAATAACACCAAACTACTTGCATAAGTTGACCGTTTTTACAACATGGCACCAGCAAAAACGTTTCTGTGTAAGTCTCCAGGTGGATGGAAGATCAATATTCTGAACTGTGAGATTCCTCTCAATCATCTGTAGCCAGAATTGAGAACGATTGCTTGGTCACTGCCAGTTCTCTGGCAAAAGACTGATAACAGCCTCAGCAGCACTGACGGGGCAGCTCGAGTGCTTGACAGATGGCATAACAGTTTGAGGCGACAGTCAAAAATAGTAATAATGACATTGAGTTTGTTCAGCTATATCAGTATTTACATAATGATCACAATGTTTAAAAAACAAAACAAAATTAAATTAAACTAACAAACCTGACAATACTGTCACGACCAGCAACACAGAATTCAAATGACTTAAACGGATTTGTATGTATTGAGTAAAGTTCTACACGGCGGGAATTCTCTTTTGTTACACACAACCTAACACAAAGCAAACACACTGAACATAGTCTAACGAGGAAATTTTCTGTTGTTGCCTCTGCTAAAAGACAAGAAATTACACAACTGTTTAACAATGAAAGCTAACAGTTAGGCAGCTGAGTCAGCTACAAGATGTCAATCAATCCATCAATCAGTCAGTGGAGATCTCTACATTGCTGCTCACAGTACTGGACAGCGGCACTGAACAAAAAAACAAATAAAATGCATCAGTAACTCAATTGGCAGTTAACGATATTGGGCTTCAGTGGAGAGTCTAATCTTAAGATGTATCTTATACAAAAGTTGTAGTACAGTTACTATTATGGACAAATGCAAAATGAAATTTTCAAATGAAACAGAACAGCCGACACAGAAAAATCTAGGGATGTACCGGATTCCAGCAGTGCCAGATAATCCGGCAATGTTTCTCCAAATCTGGCAATTTCCAGAATCTGGCAAAAATGCACGAAAACACAAAAGTGGCCAAAATACAAACTTCAAGCAGTTATTTATCAGAAATTTTCTCCATAACTGAATTACACACACCTCATGCAATCGTGCACACACTGCGTCGGGAACATCCCATCAGAACGAAATCTTGTCAGAGCAAATGCACATCAGAGCGAATTCCCGTGAACTCATACTTTGCAAACTAGCTATAGTAACTAGCGATCATATCGATTACGCGACACTGCAATATCGATCGCAGGTGTGTCCACTTTCACAGACATCGTACAATATCATGCACGACCGGCACAGAAACATTAAAGCGTACATGCATGCACACAATGCTGGGGCGTTCAACAAACAACGCAGACCAGCGACAAGAATCAGGTCATGTGATCACGTAAATGGACGGCCCGTCGGCACCAGGACGCCGCTGTGGTGGCCACCGTCCTCACTAACAAACAACATGCCCACCCATGCATCCCGCTACTGCCATCGACAGCGGCATAACTTTGTTGGTGGTCTCCTCACCCGTGTGTGGTCGTCTGGCACACATGTGTCCGTGACTACAGGACAGGTGTATGGACTGCGGATGTATAAATATTCCTGATCCACAGACTGACATCAAGTCGATATATGCCACTGTTTCTTAAGTTATAACTAATAACATATCAAGTATCAAGAACTTGGGCTATCACTAATTAACTGCATCTCTGGAATCCTGCAAATGTTGAATCCGGTACATCCCTAGAAAAATCAGGAAACTCTAGACTGTATATAGCCAACAAATCAGCCGTATTGGCTGATATAGGTACAGAGGCTGTGCCTACACACAACTAAAGCAAATCACAAACTTGTTGGGCTTGTCTTGTCGCAAATCAATCTGATAAACGACGGCATCCTCGCCACAGCTGTAGAAGATATGAGAGGAATCAGTCAGCATTGCCAGCTACAACAGTTCGACATTACAATGTTTCATCACAATGATTATAAAACAGTTATTTTCTGTGTAATAAATCTCCAGAAACAAAAGCCAAAGCTAATGTTCTGTACAACATGCTGTTGAGCGAAAACAGCTAACATTTTCACTACAAAAACTCTGCAACTAATAAAAATTTTGTCATAATTTCACATTAAATAACAACACAAAAAAGTTGCCGCCATTCCAACTGGCCAATAACCCATATTTATGTGGAAGGATGTTGCGTGTACATTATTCAACAAAGTCAGCAAAAAAGAACGATAAAAGATGCAAAACACAAAAGGCAGACACCTTATGAGCAGCGCCGTGATGCTGAGCCAGTTTTCGTGTAGTCTTGCACGTGCCTGTTGATGACAATTCTGCAAGTCTGACATGTCCTTCACGAGCACAGCTCACCATGTGACAGTCTCCCGTAAAAGGCATAAACTTGCACTGCAGAAAACACACAGAGCATTCGCGCAATAAATTGGTTTCAAATTCTGAGATTTCACGTTTAAAACAAAAATAACTAGTCATTCCAGCAGAACATCTGAAAGCTTACCAATTGTTGCAGATCTTAATCCTGACTTGTCAAAGTGCATTCAAAAACTAATTAGATCTGTCACCATTTATGAATATCTCTGCCTACTTTTAAACTAAGGCAGTTGATACATTTCTGTGACTTCGTATACAAGCAGAATTCACAAAAAACACCTTAGTCCAAAGTAAAACTTCATTATTCACCTGTTCTAGATTAATTCCTGCCATAATACTGCACAAAATTCCATGTATGAAATTAGCAAAACTGAATGAAGTGCACATTGCAAGAAAGGACAGACCTGAAAGACATTGCTGCGATGTCCTGAATCAAACATGAAAAACTGTTTTGACTCCGACCACTTCCACACGATAATGTTCAGATCATCAGAGCCACTTGCCAGCAGCGTTCCTGTACGAAAGACTCAATAATGTACATTAACGAGACAAATAAAAAGTTACAAACTGACAATGGCAAACAAGCTGTGAGATATAGCACACATGTACATACTCTTAATCTTGTGAAAATAACCTATTTGCCAAACTCAGTGTAAAAACAAAGTAGCAGATGAAAACACAGTGAAAGTGAAAGGCTTTACCAGCATCATTAAAGTGGAGAGCATTAACACAGCCGGTGTGTCCATCCAACTTGCTGTGCAGCTGAAGTCTCCGAACCAGACCAAGGCTAGCGCTTGCTTGACATGTGAACTGTGATGGAGCTGCCTGCCCAAACCCAATCTCTCTGTGATGTTGTGCACTCAAAGGGTTCCAACTACCAGTCAAATGCAGACCTCGATAAATGTCAACAGCAGTTATCATTGGCTCATCAGCGGCTGCAAGCTTTTCATTACTGTTACAAGTCACTTTCTCAGCTGAAACGTCTGCAAGGTCGTTGCCAGAAGATCGCACATGAACTGACCTGAGACTGTCATCCAGCACATCACTATCAACCTGTAGATTATCAACATTGGTCTGCTCTCGTGGTTCATCAGTGGCATCGGCATTTCTGTCAATAACTTCACATCTGTTGTCAACTTGCTCAGTGCAGTGGTTGTCGCCACTTTCAGCTCCACTTGTCCGTGTTAGGAAACCAGACACTACGTCACCATCAGTAGGTAAAAGACTGCCATCAATACAGCAATCATCACAGACTCCTACAAGACTGCTGCTAGCAGTCGGCTCAGTTGATGACAAAGAAGAATTATGATGATCACCTGGATGCTGATCCATCACTGTCAAATTACATAAAAGACTACTCAGTCTTGCAGATCTCAACACATTCTCTGCTTGTCTCAGACATTCATCCTCTACAAAACATTCATAAGATAAGCTATACCATGCCATTGTTTAGCACGTATTGTAGTCAAAAGCTGACTTATTGCCAGCTTAATCTACCACCTGAAATCAAATCCAACTGTTAATCAAAGGACAATGCAGCAAACAATTCTAAAAAAATTTCTTTTATTCTCCTCGACAATAATCACTAATCGGATGTTAACAATACCACAGATGTTGTCTATTAGAAAAAAAGGGAGTTGAAATCAGTGACTGTGCGAACTTCTAAGGCCTAATTACATACTGTCATATCACGATCTGAAATACGCAATTGTGACTGGTCAAACGTGCATCATGTGCCGTGAGTAAAAAGCTAATACTGCCCTGCTAATTAATGCAAATTTCTTTCAAAGATATATGCCAAATGTTATATTAATATTTTTGGTTCATTTATTTTCAGACAGTTGTGTCTTAAAAATAAAAAAAAACACGAAAAGACAAGTGCAAAATTGTTACTTCCTTGAGGTGTTTCTCAAATTTGACATACATATTCTTTGGTTGTTGATTTGCAATGTGCTGTTCCGAAAATGATATTAATCTCATTTTTGTGCATTTATGAACTTTTTAAGCAACTTTAAGCAGTGAAACTACTATACACATTAATTGATAACGAATTTGTGTGTCTTTCATTCGCTGTATGTACAACGTATATTTCATTTCAACTTTTGACAAACTCGACTTAGTCAGTGTAAAATGTGGATACGGATATGGGGATGTTCTAAACTAAATTTTTGAAATTGAAAGTTCTGTACTTGTTCAGTAGAATTGCATTTTAATACTTTATTGCATGAGATATTTGACTGGTTTGTTGATTAAAGTGATTTGGTGCACAATATACCTCTTACACGCTTACAGCGAAGTTACTGTATTTCAGATCGCGATATAACAAAACAAACCGTCAGGTTCGTATACACCAGATGTAGTCTTGAGGCTTTATTACGTACAATATTTACAAAATATCAAAGTATCAAACAAAATGAAAAATATCCATTGTCATCAAATGGCCAGTCAGTTCTAGCACATCAACCATCCACGTCACCTCCTTGTCCTTCATCTGTCCTCTACCGACTCAGCACCTCCAGAATCTGGCCGGCAGTCAACCCAACAGTCACAGTCCACTCCATCATAGCCCACTCCATGACAGCCCACTGTAGTTCACAGGCAGCACTGCAGCAGAGTCAAAAATTCATTAACCAGCCCACTGAACTCCGACCATGCTCGAAGTTCAGTCGACGATGACACAAATTAAGCCTGATACCTTGAGCATCATGCAAATTTGTTGGAACCTCAGTTGTCACTGGGTAACTCACCGGGTGTGGCTGCACCTGGCACTCTTTACTTGTCGAGTTGAACAACTAATCTTGCGAACTTGTGCAGCCATAGGACTTGTAGACTATATGTTTTTGAAGAAGTCCATCTGCCGTTTACGTCTTTTCTTGAGGTAATTCTTGAATGAGTTTATTCACGGTGCATCAACTTCTGCCTAAGACAAACTATTCCATCTATTCATAACTCAAATGCTGCCCTTGGGCCTTTGGCAACCTTTGACAGCTTCGGGTCAATAAATTCGCATGATGCCCGCGGCATGCGGCTTAATTTGTATAACGTCATGCTCATCGCATCTGTTTCAGCGATGTGTCAAATGCTGTAGCATTCTGTTCCACAGTTTTACTACAGCGGGAGCCCCTAGCCTTCGTCTAGGGAGAACCCAACAATGACACCGTACTTATTACGCACAAATACGCCACTACAACTGCAGTAATTATCGCGACAACAGATTTATGTGAATATTTAACTTTTAATAATCGTATTACGATCTTATGAGTGACACGAATAATTTCATTTACTATGTCACTTAAAACATTTCTGCAGCGAAACAAAAATAAAAATAACAATAACATAAAATAAACATTTGAGGTCACTTATGTAGGTCACGTCAAGTTCTATTCCCAATGTAAACACTGAAAATGCCCCAAAGGGACGTCAAAGGCGTCAAGCATGGCGTCAAGTGACTCACGCTCACATCAGCGACCACGGTCAAGTCAACGTTCCGATAGACTAGTCGAGTATTCATTCGTTGACTATAAAATCATTTTGTTTAACTAAGAAAATATTGGATATATTTTCCCAGACATTCATACATTATACAAAATTCTCACAAGTTACAACCAGAGCATGTGAGCGGAGCGTGAGAGGGGCGGAAAACGGAGCGAAGCAAATCAAAAACCCGTGGAGCGGGAGCGGAGCAGTGAGCGGGTTCGGAAAAATTTGCCCGAACGTGAGCGGTGCGTGAAGCGGGAACGGAGCGGTGAGCGGGATAAATTGGCCGCTCACACTCCGCTCCAATGTAATAGTTCTCAAATTTCTTGACGTTACCAACTACAGAGTCTATTTGATCCAGTAATCATGCGATTACTAATCCGAAATTTCGTGTTCTAATTCGAGTATTTAGTTGCTGTTAAAATTTTGATACAAAGTAGAAAATCGCTTAATTATGTTTACTCAAAAACTTATGAATACAATTTAAGTTTGCACTGAAAAGTGAGGACTAACTTTTAACTTTTGTAATGATATTGTCACACAGCATCAGTGTTTGACAGGTAGGTGGGCATTGGCAGGCGGATGAAAACAGATGAACCAACCTAATTCCAGATAGGGTAAGAAAATACAATTCATATGACGCCAGCTTTTCAGGGGGTAACTAATGTACTAAAAATCAACAGATCATGCTTGTTACAGACGCACGGACGTACGCATGGATGGATTAAGTATGGCATTGGCCTTGCGTACGGCAGGCCAAATATCAGTTTACTTTTTGAGACACACCCTAGTTTGCTTCTTGAAACATTGGAGCGGGAGCGGAGCGGGAACAAGAGCGGAGCTGGCCGAAAACCTGGTGAGTGGGAGCGGAGTGATGAGCGGATGTAAAAATAATCACTGGAGCGGGAGCGAAGGGGGAGCGGAGCGGAGAGCGGGTATCACAGAAATAGGTTTGAGCATGGAGCGGAAAATATGCCGCTCCGCTCCGCTCACATGCTGTGGTTACAACCTCCCACTTTTGTTCGGCTCGTAAAACCCACACTTGTCGTTCTTCATCTGTTGTCAGTTGTCAGTCGACCACTTAATCCCTTGAAAATCACCATCGTTCATGCTGTTATTGCTAGTGTACGTTGTTTCTTAAATCAACCTTCGTCAGCCTGTCGACTCCCAGTCTTCTCCGCTTTAGCTTTACGGCTTCACCTCATTGCACTCATGTCAGTTCATCGACACTTTCAGTTTCATTGTCCATCACTCCATCACCCTCACTCTGCCCTGAAAACTTACTCTTTTTCTCAAATCCTTCCCGTCGCCAGTAGTCTTTTCACGATTTCCTCTTATTATAACATGTTTGTATGTTGAATTATATCCAGTCATTGCTTGCTTTAAGTTAACAGTTTACCTGAAAGTTAAGTAGGCCTACGAGCCTTAGTGTGAAAACAAGTAGCGAAAGTAATTTGGCGAAGGCTGCATCGAATCCTTTTCATTTAGCTCACCTTATATGCGGTAGCCAATATATGGGCAACGTATTACCACTTCCGCTCCCACATGGTGAAGGGTCGACCTCCATCTACACATAGGTCCATAAAACGTGGCAGTCTATATTTGACTATAACTTTGGCTAATATTAACCGATTTTTGTGATCTTTTGCTCACTTTATCGTGAACAAATGCTGCGTGCAACTGCAGCAAAATTTCCCATAATTAAGGTGAAGACCTTACTTATGTGCGCACTTCACTTGATAAAATGAAATAACAACACTTTGCAGTTAAAATGCTGTCATTTGTTTTACATTTTGTATGCCCAAAGCAAAAGAAAACAGAAACATCGCTGCAAGTGATAATTTTACAGTGCTGTGAGCCTGTCATTGTGACATTGTCATTTCGAGCGTAGTAGTTATAAGCAATGGTCAAAATGTCCGCCTTCAGCGTCGACACAGGCTGAGGGACGACACCTGCATTTATGGATTCACAGCAAACGTCGTTAGCGAAGGATGACGACATGCATGACACCAAAGCCATCGAGGACTTTATGACGTCATTATAGAGACGTTTATAATAGAATAAGTAAGTATATATGCGCGCAATCTGCAAAATTTATTTCCAGTTTAAATTCTGCAAAAAAATTGTTCAAATTTGTCAAGATTTGACAGAGTTGCAGTCAAATATACACTGCAACGTTTTGTGAAGAACAACGAAAGTGAAGTTTTGTATTTTATCAGGTATGGTGCACACACAATTAAGGTGATGTGGTAAATTTTAATAAAGGGTCATGCAGCATTTCTAGCTGGTGAAAACGATAAAAAATCGGCTACGATTAGCCAAAGTTATAATCAAATAGGCCTATAGACTGCCACATTTTTATGGGCCACACTGTGTAATATATCAGGCAACAATGGTCTCCACGCCAAACAGGACCTAGATCTGGGCAGCCATAAATTAGAAACTATTCACTCAAATTTGATGATCTTGGTGTCTATTTCTATGTTTTGGGGGCAAGGAACACATGGACAATTACGTAACTGAATAACTCAATATGGCGATTTATGGCTATCCGTACATTTTGGTGGCCATTTTGGACGCCATCTTGAAAAATCACTTTTCCGGTGCTCAGATCTTGGTAAACTTTTGGTATGTTATAAAGTACACCTAATGTTAATAGAATCAATATTGAAAAACGTTTTCTAGCAATTTTTGGGGGTCAAACCTTATTTTGACCCGTCTATTACGGGTCACTCGGTACTTTTCGTTTCGGTACATTTCGTAACAAGATTTCGTGTCGGTACATTTCGTTACGGGTCACTCAGTACTTCGTTACGGTCACATCTGCAGACTAGTCAGCACGGCAACCACATACAATACAAATAGTACGTGCGCGCACGCGCGATCTTACTATGGCCGCAGCCGGCCAGGCCGTCGGCCTGGCCCGAGCTGCGCCCGGTATTATTACCGTAACTAATTTTATTAGGCTCCATCGAATGCATGAGATGCAGACTAATGTTACCGCGGGGTCATTCAGTGCAGCCTTTGCCAAATCACTTTGGCCTCTTGTTATAATATTACTTCAAAAATTCACGATCAATTGCTTCAACTTCAACAAGAGATTTTTGCAGAGACAACATTAAACGGTTGATCGCAGACTCGGCGACGGTAACGTGATCATAATCAAATTTCAACGACCGATCATAAGTTTCCTTACAGACCTGTCTGTGTGTTCTGGGTGACGTCAAACCACGCAGCCAGGAAGTGTCAGATAATTTCAGTAATAATTTTGAGACAGCAAGACAAGATGCACATCATTTGTCAGCGTCATACAACTGTCGCAGGTCTAACCATGGGTCTAACAGACTAACATGACGCTAACTTTAACACAACATTCTATTAAGTAAGTAAATAAGTAAGTATGAGCATCGCAGTAACTATTATATAATCATTACGGAGCAAAACGCGCGCACGTATTCATTTAGTTCATGTAAGTCACTGAACTGTGCTGGGTGCTTCATCGTTTAAGAACGTGTCAAATGCATTTGACTTTGCACAAACAGTCTGGCTACTGATCTACTCTAAACTACTTGGTCCACTCTAAATGTCGCCATGTTGTGGTCATCTCGAGCTAGCTGAACACCTTCACGCTTCGACCAATCTGCAACGTCACCAACACTCCTTTCAAACAATCAAACTTGTAATAGTCGTTCATACGACCGGCTTGTAGAGTTTGTACAAAGCACTACAAGCCGGTCGGCTATTCAGCTGACGCCCTGCTAAATCTCAGAGGCCGCTAAAAACAGTCAAGTACTAATAACTGTTTCTTCGCATCGATAAGGGAAAATTATGATTAGATTGACATTGTATCACGCCATCTATGAACACAGGCCGTGAACACGGTCCTTGTTTACAGCCCCTTTACTCAGAAATCTGCCGCTGCGAAACTGCAGATAAATAAACATACTGTAACATACATGCATAGATCAAGACAGAAAGACTGAGAATAAGGGCTGCTTAACAATGTACCAGCCGATATTGTACTCAGGGAACTACAATAATGACTAATCTTAACACTTACACCAAGAAATAAAATGAAGCGCCTGAAGAAAGTAAGCATATATTTTTGTAGCCTGTGGTGCTTTGAAAGCAACAGTCACTAGGCACCGTGGTCATATCAGCCAAACAGATGCGTCCTCATCAACAGGTGGACCTCCAGAAAGTCAGATTCGCGTTCATTTTTGCAGTGGTACGAGTTGTTCTATAAACGGGGACCAGCAGCGGCGAAGGACCGATCGTTCAGACTTGCGCGGGTCGTAGAAACTTCAACGTTGGACGATCATTGACAGCCCTGCAGTAGCGGTGACAAGGCAAGACAACGTATCGTGTTGAGACATTTTATCTTCTATAATGAAGCAGAAAACACAGCGTGCTTATTACTTGTCGAACGCCGGCAGAGGTTTGTTGAAACCTTTCTTGCCGTGAAGCCAGTACGTCATCTGTAAACCTTTGCCCTACAAACAGACACATCATAAGGTACAGTGTCGCCTTGGAGTATCAAGAATCGCACAAGTTGCTGCGGCACCTGAAAAAAGAGTTAAAACCTGAAGGAACGGCTGCTACATAGGCTGGCAGTACAGTTACAATTGCATTCTATAGGTGGCGCCACGGCGTCCGAGATATGTCACTCTGCCAGGCTTGCGACGCTAGCTGAACCAGCGCTGCAAATGTAAATAAAGTGCTGACGAACGGTCGGATAGCGGACGGACGGATAGACGAATTAATCGCCTGTATTGCTGTCGTATTGACGTATAGGCCTACTAGTAGTACAACAGCAGGCATGTTAACGACAGCAGCAGGCTAAGTTCAGATGCAGCGAGAAAATGTAAGGCCCACGACACAGCATAGGCAAAGTCTGTAATGCCACGCCAACAAATAACGCTACGTTTATAGAAACTTACAACTGGGCATATATACACCGTGTCTCAAAAAAAACTGCACAGATTTGTTTTTGTTACAACTTCGTCAAATTTCCACCAATTTGGATAATTTTTGGCAGAAAGATGGCAAAGAGGCTAAAATTATATCAGA
>Ga0126335_1001591_pt1 | contig 12887 bp, 8 predicted proteins | sample OlaspJWI45metaG_FD_108409 | JGI IMG/M metagenome (GOLD analysis project Ga0126335, IMG submission 108409) | Marine gutless worms symbiont microbial communities from Oahu, Hawaii - Olavius sp. 1 OAHU.JWI-45 metaG | ecosystem: Host-associated > Annelida > Digestive system > Unclassified | place...
ACGTGAAGTAATATTCTATGTTGTTATATATAATTACTATTAGCAAAAAGTCGATCGCTATGAACATTCATGAGGCAATTGACGGACGACGTCGTCCGATGTCGGACAGTGTGTGAATGCACCCTAAGATACATTCAAAGACAACAGGGAATACCCAAATACCCGCATCTCATCTGGTAACAGAGAAGAGCTGAGCAGCCCGGCGGCGACCTATTACAACAAAAGACGTCCGTCCGCAGAGCACAGACAGCACGCGTCCCTACTGTCTGTCGTTGCGCGCTTGGCTACATTATCAATGACAGAGTGCAGCAAAAGTGCAAGGGCAGATGTGGTCTCTGTTATATGACCACCATCACTCAGCGCCACGACACGGCTCAGCCAGCCACACCGCGACCACTGCATGACAGGTGTTCATCAGCTGTCAACTAGCACTAGGCAATGAGTGAGTGAAGTTGTGACACATTATAAGTCACTCTGGGCATGGTCTTCAGAGTCAATCTTATGGCTGCTACTGGCAGTTTTAGGTCGCATCAAAATGTTACCCTACCCATTGAATTGTATACAAATATGCCTGTTCTGACTCATTTGCCAGGTGGCGCCACGTTCAATCCGGCCATCAGTAAATCACTTCAGCTATATATATTCTGTTACAAGTCAGATGACCCAAGCAACAGTGTTCATGGCATGCCATGAAGGAACAGTGCAGTGTGTGGTACCAGTGTAGAGAAAAAACAATCTGATGGGTCTATAAGCTGCTAAGACAAACCGCCCAATGCTTGAGCATGCCAATGTTCCATGCTGTGCTGTTAAGAGCTGCCCTCTCGTGAATGACTGCGATTCATTGGCTGGATTTTCCGACTTTCACCTACCCCTTTAAAATTTGATGCCCTCAGTGAGGGGGATCCACTCGAGCTATCAGGTTCATATTTGGTGTGGCAAAACTAGAATGGCCGGGCTACAAATACAATCTGGTAAAGGTTGCATGATGATCGACTCAGTCATTTGGGCACAACACATCAATGTGACAGACACACAGACAGACAGCCACGTCACCACAGCAAATGCCGCACCAACACACTGCATCAGGCAGCAAAAATTGCACAGCAACAAAATGGCATAGACATGTAGTACTATTACACAGTGGTTCTATCAACATTCCCTCTAACATCACTAATCGGATGAGGCTGTGGAGTACCACCAACACAGAACTAGTAGATTACATACACGTTCAACATACTGCACGTACTGTTTAGCAGTGACGTCTAAGTCAAAGTCCGGAGACAAAGGTGATTCCAAGCTACATCCTACACACAATATAACATCTCGGCTTAAATGTTCAGTTTTCAGACCAGTGATACTTGTACTTGACCTTGTGAATCTAGTATTTGCAAGTAGGGATGTTAAACGGTAGCCGGAAAACCGGTAATCGGTTTTTAATCCAGTGGCCGGTTTGGAAAGTGAGAAACCGATAATCGAAAATTTTTATCTATGTATTGTGCATTTATATATTGATAATTTTGATAAATGACTTTTACTGATGCGCATCGTATCAGCCATTCCAATTATCCCATGGGGGGCAGTAAGCAAACGCAAACACGACGTAACGTAAGTCACGAATTGCAGTTGCCAATCAAGCGTTACTTATTTACTGAATTACATAGCGGCCGGCGGCCATTGCAAAGTTACGAAATTTGGTTGTGTTTATTAACGCCCGTAACTATAAATACTTAGTTTCATGTCAATTAACTACTGCTGACAATAATTTTACACCTAATGAAATAGGTCTTAGCTTCTACTTTATACCTTATACGTTAATTTTTTTTAAATGAGTACTGTAGTTCGGCACTTAAATTAGCTCCTTTACGAATGCCTATGCCACGGTAATGGTAGCTTAATGGCCTTTCGATTACCGGGAAAAAACTGGTTCTGCAAACCGATAACCGGTTTTGGAAAAAATCCGGTTTTAACATCCCTATTTGCAAGCACATAATTTATTGCACTGGCACATTTGATCACATTTTATTTACAAGACTAAGTTCATTTTTACTCGAAATTAATTTATTTAATTTTGTTGCCAAGGCTAATGGTAAATACCAACTTCTACCAATTCTGACCCTTATTTGTGACAAATGTGATAAAGTCTACCAGTATATGTAACACAAAACTAGCACATGGTTAGTGCAGCTAAAAGAACAGGCAGAATTATGAGCAAAATGTTACGAAGACAAATTGATGTGAACCTTCATCCACAGACAATTGATTGCTAACAGACAGCTTCAGAGTCGTAGCAGTAGAAGAGAACTCTTCACTGCTTGGTGTACCAGTACAGCCACTTAGAGACAATTTCCGCCGTGGACAAACACTCTCACTACTGCTACAGATAACAATCATCATCAGTCTCTGATGCAAGCTGCTAATTCAACAAACTTTTCAACACACAGAATGACAGACTTTGTACCAAACACAACAGCAATGCTATGAAATCTGCATAAATGACACTAATGCCCTGCTTCCTGACTGTGTCATACTGTCATTATATCACTGCAATGTGCTGCTGACCTTGGCTTGCTCTGTATCAATCTATCGCAGCCCTTAGCTACCACCAAAAGCTGCTTTAAGCTACCGCAGAGTTTGTAAGCCGCAAGCTGTCAATCATGCAATATGAAATTACAAACAAAAGCTGTGATCTTAAAAAAAGGCTGGATAAGTTCATATTACGATAATTTCAATAGTGAATAGTACAATAATTTCCACAGTGAATGTTGTTGCCAATTTTGTAATAAGTTGTAATACATAATTAGGTTTGGTGAACAACGTTGATTATATGATATTTTGTTTATACTCCAGTACCAAGTGTTAACTACTGTGATGGACTTGGTCGTTGTTTTCGCCTTGTTTGTATTTATGCTTGCGCTGTTGCTTTTTATGCTACCATATTTTCGGTGAATAAAGATTTATATAAAGCAACAATAGCAGCTTACATGGAAGTTGAGAGCTCCCCTAAATCTTTAGCAAGTTCACTGACAGGAGAATCGGTGGTAACATTTTCAAGACATCTCATTAATCTGTTACTTGGCGTTTTCAAGAGCAGACGATCTTTTACATCTGCCTTTGTTGACACACATTCCGCACAGCAACATGACCCACTTGAGCCGCAAGCATCTGACATTATTCGCATTCAACTGTACAATAAACAACGACTCGTGTTGTTACGCAAATTGCCAGAGTAGCGAGACAGCGAAGTTCTTTTGTGACAATAACCACTTCGCCAGCTGATGAATCAAAGGGCCTAGCAAGGTCACACAGCAGCTTCGATATAGTCAATTAAACGCGTGCACTGTCGAGTATCGAACTACTACAATCTACTTATTTACAGTACACACTACAATCCGTGCGCAAACTACTTAAAACCACACGCAAACTACACTAAAATTCACATCACATCCAAAGTCGAAGCTGCCGCAAAACACAATCATCCAATCGACAGCCACTTCCGCTGTGTGACGTCACACCGTGCCACACCCACCGACAAGTGATGGATGGATGGTAGAAATAAACTCAATGGGTGGAATGCCGACAGTGGCGGCCCTATTCACTAGATCCAAGTTTTATGAATCATTGCAACTGCAAATGCCAGGTGGAAAGGGCGTACCGTGTACGTAAAATAGACTTCTGCGAGACTGCAACCACTGCCCGGGCGGCCGTGCCAGAAATGTGCACCCTTTACGGCAGTGCAAGACTGGAAGTGGAGTTTGATACCCGTGAACCTAGCCTGAAATACTGCCTTCCATCATTACCATAGTCACTCATGAACCCGTCAAGTTTTAACTTTCAAAAGCAAAATGCAGTACGGTAATTATTTTTCAAATTTATAATTTTTTTAAACATGCAAATTAGGGGTAATTTAAAGTTATCAAAACAGCGGAGCCAGGCTGCTTACTTGTCGAATTTCTCCAGGTACGGTCACTGAGAGCGCTTTCATCTTGGAATTACGCCGTAAACCCTCCGTCTTCTGGCCAACGTCTCACTTTTGTTCGATCTTTGATGAAACAGTATATACATCGTACAGTAGGCCAGCAGAAGCAGGCAAAAAACTTTCTACTTCTAGTAATCTTTAACCAGTGTTTGTTCTTGAGCCTCAAGCTTTGCTCTTGAGAATACTTTTTGCGGTCTTAGGAATGGTATAGCTTACATCAGTGTGATTAGCTAGGTTACTATTGTCGTATTTGTTACCACCAAAGTTAATTTGCCTCAAGTACTTTTACATGACATTGTTCAGCAAAGAATACAGTAGGCCAACAAGGCAACTGTGTGTGAACTGTGCTTTTAACCTCAAGCATCTGATTTCCAACATTAAGTCAAAGTCAACGAGATGTAGGTGCACAACAGTGTCTGTATCCGTTAACGGTAGTAGGGTCTAATATCAGTTCTGCAGGCTGCAGCACGTCATTGCAACCTCTGCCAGAAGACATGTAACTTCCACAGAGTTCACAAACATCATGCCATAAACAGTTCCTGAATCATGACTAAGTTCTGAGCACTCTTGAAGACCGCCATAACACAGTGACGTCAGTTTAGGCTGTAAGGACACTGCTGCACAAATTTAAGTACTGCACCAAACAAGTTGCACGAATTGGGGTTGCTGATGATCCTTTAAGTATGCGATGTTGATATTAGCAATTAGATAAAAAAGGAAACTGCTTAGACTTTTCCAGAGAAATATGTATCCTAGGAGCTGTCAACTGAGGGCTCTGCCAATAGACTGACCGACCAGTTTTGCTTGCTCCAGTTTTCGAATCCTGGCTAGTGGCTATGCTATTGCTATGGTAACAACACCCTCACTGCAAAACAACACTCATCAATTATCAAAAAGTTCTTAAGTAAAATGGCAATAATGCAAATCGAGTTACAACATGTACACTTGCAGTCATATTGTTGATATGACTGGGTGATTCACAAGAATCAGGCAACAGAGTTCTTCTATATATATAAGGTGGTTCATGTGGGTTTGTTTGTTTGTCCACTTATAACTCAGGAACGGGATGAGCGATTGCCTCCAAATTTTCAGGGCAGCTATGGGTCACCGCTGGAGGCATTATACACTACACTGTCTGATCGAATGGTCACACCCCCGCAATGGGGGCTTACTGCTATACAAGCGAGAGATGGTGACGGGGCTGGACTCATGCAGTGCCCAGCAGGATTTTGTTCGCGTGTCTGACTTTATGTATGCCTATGTGTGTATGTTTAAAGGGGGGCTTTGGGCAGGCAAAAAGTGAGACCGGGCTGCCTACGTAATGCCCGACTGGGCGGGCAGAATGGCTAGTATTCTAATAATCTGTCAAGTCATACTAATGAAGACAAACCATAACAAATCAATTTCAGTAGAGTCCATCTACAAGTCACTGCTATACAGCCAGTGTCCATAACAAGATTTCTAGCTAAATAGACAAACATATATGTGCAGCTAAATTTACTTCTAAATGTTTGTCGTGGACAGCCACATTATCGGTCTTTCAATTATCATACTGATGTCCAAAACAAAATACCTTAACAGTAATGCCAACTGATAGAAAATGTTAAAAATCAATGTAAAAACTGACTAGATTTAGGAGCTAAAACTTCCGAATTATGAACCGTGCTTAGTTTTAGAACACAACAATTTGATTTGTAACACACATGCAGTACTCATAACTCCTGTAATAATCTGACAGCAATTTTTGCAATCAAAAATCGTCACAGCACACAGTTTAAGTCAGTACATCGTCTTTCATACAAATTCACGAAGTTCACGAGATATTTTTCCATTAATTATTGACTTGTGAGAAATATTCCTTGGAGCCTGTTGGATCCGGCTTGATGGTTGGAGCATCAGGAGTCCAGTTTGCAGGACATACTGTACACAGCATAAATCGCAGATACAGTGCAAGAGCAATCACGAACATCTTCACACATTTCTTATAATCTTATTAACACAATGACTTAACAAAAACAAACAAGAAGCCAAAGGCATTTGGGGACGGCTGCACCAAATGACCCTGTGCACACAGCATGCAGCATACACTGCACGCACCGCTGCCTGACAGACAGACACCGCAAAGACCAGTCAGCATCTTATGCATTCCATGCAGCCTAAAACTGTACGTGTCACAAATGAAGCAAATGTTCAACGTGCATATTCAATATTTTGCATCAACACATTGTAAGTCACCACAAAAAATCATCCAAATTCTGCAGGACACCATATCCTACAGCTACTGGTTACAACCAATATTCAGAAGACACATATTCATAGCGAAAATGAAGTTTCTAGGTGTACTTTTTAAATGTCAGCAGAATTTCAAAGTATTAGCAAAGTTAGTAAACGTTTACAAGTTTTGTTTAAATGTTCAAAAAATAGGGATGTTAAACTCAAATTCATAATCGATGTTCATTTTGTGATATTTGAATAATAATCGACGTTTTAAATTGCTGTTATTTTACTGTTACACTTGTGGCGAGATGTACATGCAACTGTTGTAGGCCTAGAATTTCATGCCAAATTTGTGTAGGGAATGCGGTCCATTTGCAGCGTGCTCTTAACAATTGTCGCTAAGAGGGGACTGGAGAGCAGAGTGTTTAAATGACCCGCGCCTGCAGCAGATGATCTCAGCAGCTGATCAAAGACTTAATATGTCAGGCATGTCACGCCGTGAACAACAGGAGGCTTGCAGTGGCACAGTTTACAGCTGTGACCAGATCGAGAGCTGCTGCTTGCAATCTATCGTTTATATGCCATCAAACTCAATCCTCGGTTTTATTTTCAAACATCGAACGTTCAAAGTTCATTTTACATCCCTATTACAAAATTAAACAATAGGTGTATCCCTGCAAGCAATACAACAGCCCATATCAATTGTCTTAGTTTCAAGTAAAGGAGATAAAGATATGAGATCAGCACTTGTACATAAGGCTAGCAACGGAAGAAGTGCACTACATAAAACATGGCTCGAATACAAGCAAACTAGCACAAAAATAGCAACAAAACTGTCATAATAGAAAGAAAAACTGTTACGAAGTAAAAAAAACTATAAGTTTTAAACACCTTCTCCATGCTTCTCAACAAACTGAAAAGCTTTGACGAGACGAAGCGTCTCTTCCACTGACCGACCGACAGGCAGGTCATTTATTGTCACTTGACGCACGACTCCGTTAGGATCAATTATGAACAGACCTCTGTAGGACACAAACATAATGCCAGTCAGAACACTGAAACATTAACCACAATGCCGCTGCTGCTGACAACAAATGTTGGATATTTTGTGGTAAGAATTCAACTCGTCGCCAAAACCCACTTTTACTTGACTTGTGAGCAACAGTAGCATTACAGCAGTTGCAATGCAGATGTGCTTCTAAAGAGAATTGTAATAAAAGACATGACTTATGTACATACTGAACTAAACCACGTCATTAGTTCTCTGCAAGTCTGCATTGAAGATTACAAGTCATTAAGCCTAGCGAGCAACTACGATTTCCAAACTCCATTTAACAGACAAACACACAATAAATGCCACTCGAATGTCCTTAAGATCAGGCAAATGAAGTCTACCTATTTGTGCACTGCATACAGCAGGTCTTGCAATACAAAGCAGACTTTGTACGTTATGTCAGATCATACCTCAATGCAACTCCAGCAGACTCCACTAACACACCATACTCTCGTGATATGGTCTTGTTAAAGTCTGCCAACAGAGGATACTTCAGGCCACCAAGACCACCATCCTACAGCAACATCATTTCACCTCATGTAACAAAGTAACAGATACCAACTAACAGTACTTTCAACCACCGTAAGCAATTTTTAGTAACATAGATTCAGCAGCAAACAATAAAATTACAATATTGGTCAATCAATCAATGACAAAAGTATTACCCCGTTATCTGTAAATATAAAATCTCATAAAAGTCAAAGAAAACTGCAACTAAAAAATCAAATACAGAGCTCAAAGTTGCCACACACAAGGCAGGACACATTCAGGACTATTTCGTGGCAGTCAAACGAAAATCTTGTGACTGTAAATCATTGCTAAAACTTGTTACTGATAGAAGATATTTACTGCTATAACACATGACCATTACAGACCTTTCTTGCAGTGTTGATCCATGCAAGGTGACTGAAGTGAGAGTCTGTGGAAACACCAACGACATCACAGTTGATCGCCTGGAAATGCTGGATGTTGTCACTGAATGCTATGATCTCCGTTGGACATACAAATGTGCTAACATCCAACATCCACTGATGACAATGCAACACTTGATGTTAACTTAATTCACACAATGTAAGCTTTGGTGCTTTTATGTCTCTTCTAATATAATAATTCTGTATATGTGTCTGTCCATTTGTTCACTTATAACTCAGATTTTCAGGGTAGCTCCAGGGTGCCTCAGGAATGGTTTTAGGTGCAAAAAATATCAGGGGTGGGGCAAAAATTGTTATTTTTGCGTTTTCAGCTGCGATAGGGTAAGTGCGTGCAGCCTAGTTGTTAGGCAACGTGGTTATTGGAGCATGACGACCGGGCATGTGGCCTGCAGCTAGCCTGCAGGTGCTTAGCCGACTGGCAATGGCCAGAGGGGGGATGGGGACAGGTGAGTGGAGGGGGGCTGAAAACCATCATACACATGATACCCATCAGGGATGGGTTTGCCACTAGTCAGCCTATATACACGCTGCAGGAGACATTATTTTATCAGTTGTGTGTGTGTTTGTCTGTGATTCAATCCTGTGATTCTGTCTGTTGTCATGTCCCGAAACACAAAGATGTTAATGAAAAATTCACATCATGCTATAAACTTGTTGAGGTAACATTCGATGGTACTGTGATGTGAACTTGTGACAAATAGGCATAGGCAGCTGGAGGCTCAAGTATCATTAAAATGCATTCCAGTTAGTCTAATTATGCTATTCCTGGCAAAAATGTGATTCTTAATGACAGCAAAAATACAAAAACACAAAATATATGCAAATTTTACTTTAAATTTACCAATTTTTATTACTTACAGTCAAATCGCGCAGTAGCAAATTCAGTGTGCATTAACGTAGAACGAAACTACAACTTACAAATCCAGTGGATAGAAGAATAGCACAAGATATCTGCCTTTGAAATCACTCAGCGATATTTCCTTGAAGCTGCCATTGACGACTGCGGTTCCTCGGAATTCTGGTGCCGGTGCCTGGACATTTGCAGCCAGCAGTCGGCTTCCTGAAGCAAATGTCAACATGCAATTACTGACACCAGTCAAGTGCCTGCAAGACAACAGTCACATTTAAGAACTGAACTTGATAAGAACAACAAGACGCCAAAGCACTTTGGCAAAGGATGCACCGAATGATGCCGCACACACTGCACGCGCCACCTCAAAAGATTGCACCAAATGACCCCGTGTAACAAACAGACACCGCGATCATCGGTAACAACAGACTGTATCTCATGCATTCGATGCAGGCTAAAAAGATGTATAGCCCAATCCAATAATAAGATATGCAGCCTTCACAGTAATCACAAGACTGTGTCTGTGTCCTTATTTTTTCAAAATCTGACATGACGTATAAAGTAAGTCGTTGTTGCATTAACTGACAGGCAACTCTTGAGTACTGACATCTGCGTGGCTGGTGGCTGCCTATTTTCAACTCTCATGCACATACAACTGTGCAAGGCATATGATATTCTGACTTAGTGACCATGACCAATTAACCGTGAAGTGCTCAAAATATCACTAATATATTACTGACTGCATAGATGTGTTAAGTATGACCATCCATAACAGCTCGTATGGTGGTTGGGTTAACTACTATGGCCAAATACCATACTGCAAAAGCAACCGGAATTATGGTAAATTGCAGTGTTGCAAAGCCAAATTTTGTACAGGGTGTACATTGTTCAAGCTGAATACACAAAAACTATACATCAAACCGAGTTAACCAATACAGCATTGTTACCAATCCTTACAGTAACATCACAAACCAGTTACAAGTTTACACACATTCACATCTGTATCTGTCAGCATAAACATTATACTTAGTTTTACTTATGCTTATGTAAAACAACACAAAAATAAGAGACGAATCATGTTAACGTACCTAGAGAAAAGGAACGGCTTGGTGCTGCTCTTGCTGCAATATGTCCACTGCGCTGAACTGCTTGTCCAAGCACTGTTCTCTATATTCACATTAAAAATAACCAATTAGGAAACCTAAACTCGGGCGCTAGCCCAGACAGCGAAGCTCATTAGAAGCAGCTCTTCGCTCAAACCACTTTAATTTCAGATTTCTAACACAAAAAAATAAGAATTTGACTAGTATTATTATAAGAAAAAAGATTTACGTACGATTCACGTACGATAATTGGAGAAATTAGAAAAAAAATTTACAAACAACCTTGGTGGGACTCGAACCCGCAGTCTTCGCCTCCTTATGCGAACGCGTTACGCTTTATGCCACAAGGCCGAGCGGTATTTCTTTGCAAAGATGACTTTTGTCTACTAGACTACTACTTACCTGTCGAACCTGCAGTGCACTAATTACTGTTGTGATATTATTATTATATTAGTGCGTAGCGAATCACGAAAGTAGATGGTTTATACAGAGGCAGTCTCTGGTGATTGGAAATGACGCTATTAGTCAAAGTGAGTTTTATTCTGTCAATCGTGGCTAATTTTCAAAATGGAGACCAGCAAAAGACATCAAATATAAAAATTTCAGCTTCAGAGGCCTTCGAACAAAAAAAATTACATTACGCTAGACTTTCGTGACAGTACATAAACCTACGCACAAGAATCAATTTTTAGCCTGACCAATCACAGAGCTATTGTGTGATTGGCCTGACCAATTACAGCGCCATTGTGTTGCAGTACTTTCATCACTTGTGACCAATCACAGCGCTATTCTGTGACACTTCCGTTACTTGGAGACAGTACTTCCATCACCCGCAAAAAGTACAGACTAGTCAGCAATGCCAATGGCCAACTCAGTACGCGCACACACGTGCGATCTTACTATGGCCACAGCCGGCAAGGCCTTCAGCCTGGCCCGGGCTGTGCCCGGTATAAAATGACCATGCAAAATCATAGCTGTCGTAGCAAACATGCAAACCCAGTACTACTCAAAAATTTAGCATTAGCAAAAATAGAAAGTTACAGTAGTTCAGTTCACATATACACTGACGCATCTAAAACATCAGATAATAGAACCTCAGCAGCATTTTGCTTAAACGTTCAGCACGGCTCACAGACTACTGATCACATAACAATCTTTGCAGCAAAAATTACGGCAATAAAACTAGCTCCTCAGTGGGCGACTGATAATATAAAACACAATATCAACATCTTCAGTGATTAGTACAGCTCTTTACAAGCAATATCATCTGGTAAGAGTAACTGCAGACCAAATCTACTTATGGAAGTTAGTCAACAAATATCATAGAAGTGTTACTTTTGTCTGGCTACCAGGCCACACTGGCATCAAAGGAAATGAATCTGCTGATAGATTAGCAAACCTTGCTACAGCAAAGTGTACTACTGATTTAGACATAGGGCTAGAACTTTCTGAGGCATACTCTCTAGTTGATAATTATATAAGAAATAAATGGCAGATAATCTGGGATAACGTTAACACTGGGTCTTATTATAGGTCAATAGTAAAATTTGTCTCTACTAAAGTTAAATATCTGAATATGTCTCAGCATCAGGAAGTGGTTACAACTAGGCTACAGCTAGGTAAATGTCAGTTAAATGCCTATCTCCATCAGACTGGTAAACATGCAGGGGTCCAGGGAGCACTGGAAGTTTCCCCAGAGGGTCGAGGCAGTGGCCGCCAAACGATATTTGGTATATTTTGGGCCTGAAAATGCTACTGGTAAGGGCTATTATAGAACGTCTTACGGATGTATTCGTGCCAAAATTTGGAAGAAAACTGCGGCGCCTGACGCTGCCTAGAACCCCGCTGCACCCCCACACAAAACTTCAACATTCTATTTACAGCTTTTGACGAGTTTGCTGCATTTTATGTCCGACTTTCTGGCAGAAGTCTTTTCTGTCTTTCTAACATCACTTGCTGTAGTTTGTAAGTCACAAAAATGGTGGTTTCCACAGGGTTGGCAAGTCTTTGCCAGTGACTGGTAAAAACCGTTTTTTTTCTGCTGAAAAAACCATCCCGGCAAAAACTAGTTTTTGCCGATGTCAGTAGGAAAAAACTGTTTTTGCAGGTTTATTGATATTATTATTAAACATTTAAAATTATAACAATATTATTGTTATTATAAATATTTTCTGCATAATTTGTTTACTTATTTAGTTCATTAGTGACATTTATCAGACAGGATATCACCAATGTATTCAATGACCATTGACCAGTGCCACGCCTCTCAACATTAAGTCACATGCATACAGATGTCTGCTATGCTATTAAAATACTAGTATCATAGCATGTACAAGTAACCGCATTTTCAGTCACTGGGCTCCAGGATTGGCAATTTTTTGCTAGTGGCTGGAAAAACATTTTTTCCACAGAAAATGTCCTTTTGCTGGTAATTTGTTATTTTTGTTATTATAGTTATTTATTATTTGTTAATTATTATTATATTATTATATCAATTTTCTGCCACAATCTGTTTATGTCATTTCGTTAATTACTGTTTAACTACTAATTTAGCTGTATCCACCATCTGATCATTTATCAATGATAAATACTAGCCCTGGTGACTAATCCAACACTGTTGTTTTACATACTCATATCCTGGCAAAGAATATCTAAGATTCAAAGTGGGTGATAATAGGAGCAGTGCTTGTGTTGTCTGCTAGAAGTGCTTCTTTTAGTAACAACAGTAATTCTAGAACTAAAGCTTTTGACTTCT
>Ga0126335_1001592_pt1 | contig 12886 bp, 7 predicted proteins | sample OlaspJWI45metaG_FD_108409 | JGI IMG/M metagenome (GOLD analysis project Ga0126335, IMG submission 108409) | Marine gutless worms symbiont microbial communities from Oahu, Hawaii - Olavius sp. 1 OAHU.JWI-45 metaG | ecosystem: Host-associated > Annelida > Digestive system > Unclassified | place...
ATGTTATACCTCTTGCACGCTTGAGCTAATTTCCCCAATTTAGAGGTTGGTTCTGGGGCTAAGAGTTATAGCTTAACTCTGGCTAGTAGAGGGTCAAAAACCCCCTCTTACCCTTACCAACAACGTCACGTGTAGGCCCAACTCATGGGAACTAGACCTGAAATTTCCGTTTTGATTTATTAGTTGGTCCTTCGTATACTTGGTGGGGCGAGTTAGGTTTCGTTTTGAGCTACACACGAAAGTAAGGTTCGTTTGCTAAATTTTAGGCTATATTTTAAAATGTACTTCTGCAACTCAAAATTTACAAACATTAAAGATCAGAGATTTCTGACGCGTTAAATAAATAGTGTTTCATAGCCATAGCACTATGCATCACGTTCAATTTTTTGCTCAGAAAAATACAAGTTAATAGTTAAACGTTAAAGTTAACTCTCGCTTTTAGTGTTCAGTAAATACGCCTACTGTTCTGATTCTTCACTTTTACGGTTTCTGTTTGGTTTGCGAGTTCAGTCGGATTCCCACATGCATTATGCAGTGTAGTTCGTTGGAAACGCACGTCACCCGCTTTTTACACTATTTCTGCATTAGGGCCTACTATCTATCCTACTGACACAAGGACTGACTGACGACCACAGGTCAGTTGCATTCAGCGAAGTCAATATATAGCAGCAAGGAAGGGCGCTTTGGAATAGCGTCGCGCGGTTAAAACGATATCGTAGACGGCATTAACGGCTCGTCAACGTATCTGACAGCGGTATGGTTAGGTGAAATCAAAATGTACAATAATATTCACCAAATATTTCTCTACTTATCCACTGGAACGATATCGCAACATTTAAGTGCTGCAATGTTGCAAAAAATATTCAATTGGAATCAAATGTCACTTGCAGTTTCACGGCAGATGACCTACATTCCAATTCCAAGCGTTCCTATTGCAGCTGTTCTTACTTAAAAATTACTGCCGATGTCACATGATCTGATGAAAATCAGATGGTGTAGCATCTGTAGCATCTGCAAGCGTCACCCTCTTGATGATGTCATTTACATGTTCCACAGTTTTCAGCATGCAGTCGACTTGTATACTGACGTTGCAATATGGCTCTTAATCTTTCGTCATTTCTGGCATTTCTTCATTGCAAATTTCATTGCTAACAGATCTTATTTATTTATTCATTTATTTATTTATTTATTTAGTAAACGAATGTGATGAAGGTGGCATAAACGACTGCAAGGAGACCGTACAAAAGTAAACGCAAAAAATATTTGTACACGTCTGTCTCACATAGGCTTACCACTAATTGTTACTGCTATAGACAAGATATGTGTAGACAAAATACGTAACATGCATGTTGACTACATCACTCAAATTGATATTTCAGTGGTGTGCCACATTATACGCGCAAACGTCATTTCACAAACACGTATCAGAATAATAGCTTTCCATATTTTAGATGTGTGGCATTGATACTGACAAGCAAAAACTAATAAATTAGTTCAGTACTACTGACTAAGCTAAACAACACAGAGAAGCTTTCTAAATTTTGCCAGTACCACATACAAACCTAGGCTTTAGACAAAACTGAAAAGAAAAAAGTACGTCAAATTGGTTATAGGTTTAAGTGTAGGCTATCTTAACAACTTTCATCTATAGACGATTAACTTCCTGATTGCTGCATGACCAGAACCTATCTAATACAAAAACAGCAGAGACGAGAGACAGCTTAGAAGTAGAACAGCTAACGTTTACATCCCCCGCCGTCGTTACACCGTGACTGGCAGTGTTGACACTATCAACGAGCGACAGACAGAGCTGTAGAAATGACGAGTACAACAAATCAACCGTCACCTACCAGTGGTCACCGGCGGTAACGTTCCAGCGCCGCGATGCAAACTGCTTCGCCCGGCGAGAAACGCCGGGAGCGCAGCGACGACGATCACGCTCGACAACCAAATACGACTCCAACTTAGCGACGAACGACAATTCCGACGTTCTACGCCAGCCATTGAGTTGTTCTGGGTGAACCGACAACGCTGCCGATGTGTATCACGTTCGATTGGGTTCCACCGATCCCGTCGTGCAGATTCTACGCCGCGTTTCGATCTCTCTGTTCAGTACACGCTGCGCGGCACGCATATATCGAACATCATACGGCGACTGAGCACGTTACTCGCGTGAATGAGCGATCGGCGCTGACGCTAGACAACCAGCAGTGCATGCACTTGTCAGCTTCCGAAATTCACGCGCTGCAGCTGCGTGTGGCAATACAGATATCCTGCGCCTCAGTCGCTAACTTCAGAGACCACCCAGTCGGTGGAATGACACTGTCAGCGCGCTCGATTCGACGATACCCTCGTTTGACTACTCAACCTTCAGTTCCGTAGCGTGCGACGCACCGGCACTCAAGTGCACTCGCGCGACCGGAACCGCGTACATGCGTGACATGCGCAGTGCATGCCGTAATATCGCGAGCGCGACTGTTCGCCTTTAGCGTCACTGATCTAATCAGCTGACGCGGAAAATCAAATGAGCGCGACAACTTTGTTGCTTGCTGCTCTCTCAGCGCGCCGCCGCGAGCTGCTCAGACGATTAGCAACAGCTGACGTCCAGTCCAGCTTCTTGATAATGTCATTGTCACGTGACATGTGGCTCTGTCTCACGGCAGTACTGCATCAGGAGTAGACTACCGGCAAAACAAGCCTCTTCTGCGATGTTACGTCAACAACGCTCTCGTAAAGAGACACTTGAGCTGCTGCTGCTAACGATTGTAGTGCATCGCAGTATTCATGTCCAGAAATCAACACCACAACTCAGAAAAAATTAAATAAATAACCAAGATTGATATAAACAATATTATCGTTTCACTGACAAGAGATTTATTTTGCTCGATCTGGAAGTCTGCGTGTTTACGGCGTTTTCGCCCTAGTTCACCTTCGTGAGTTTGCTACTGCCCATACTACATGATTTCTAACGTTTTAAATCCTGGCATGGTCGCCACAAGGGTTCTAGCCAGCCATCTGCTCACGCACTGGCCAAAATAACTAGAGGACGGGACGCAGTGGCCTCCGGCCTCCTTAGTGGACGAGCCTATGACGACATCAAGATGGACTTTTTTGTAGTCGTCTTGCATAATCACAATTGCGGGACTGGTGGTCGCGGCCGGACAAGTTCACTAGCATGCTGCTACTGCTGCTACTAGCTGTGACGCTATGACGACGCGTGACATCGTTGCAGCCGCCACACGGCACTGCGAGTCTGTGATTGTGTTACGTCGACGCGCGACGCCAAGTTGATTAGCGCAGCGCAACCATGTCACACTGTGACTAAACAACGAACCACACCAGCGACCACACGCCATGGCCTCTGTCTACAGCCTACATTCGCTATAGTCCAGTACACCCGCGAAGGGTCTAGCTCTATTCACTGTTGGTGCGGCATGAGGACACCAGTGTGGCTTGTTTTTTTCGCTACAGTTGATGTCTGAAGCCGAGTTGCAGCATTTATCCTCTAGGGACAATCTCCTGGCCATGTTGACGATAGATCAGTAGTAAAATTGGGCGTTCTGATCAATGTAGTTATTTAGTATACGTTTCCCGAAACTAACAGCCGTCGCAATATTTCCTATTAGCCGGAAAGTAAATCTTAAGTGACTATAGAAGCATTGTACTAGCTGAAATGACCTATAACCTTGTACTGTCTGACGAAATCTTTTGATTTCTTTCAAACTTCTGATCGTAGAGCACTGTGAGCACAACCAGCTGCTCCCACGCACAGAGACAGACAGTACCGACGGCTTTATTCTATTGCAATGATAGGCCACTCATTGTTCACAACTCCACTGTCAACTGTCGCCCGACGGCTGCGTCTGTTCAGCGTTCGATACTGTCGTCTGCAACTGTCCTATCTACACAGCGGTCTATAAAACGTGGTAGTCTCTATCTGATTATAACTTTGGCTAGTCTTACCGGATTTCTATGACTTTTTGATCATTCTAATCGTTAAGAACTTCTGCACGCAACTGTAGTAAAATTTACCACATCACCTTAACTATATGCGCACCTCACTTCGTAAACTGAAATAACAACACTTTTCCAGTTAAAACGCCATCATTTCTTGTACATTTATGTTCAAAGCAGAATAAAACAGAAACATCACTGCCATGATAATTTTACAGTGCTTCATCATGACACTGTGATTTCGAGAGTAGCAGTCAGAAGCAATGTTCAAAATGTCTGCCTACAGCGTCGACACAAGCCGACAGACGCCTCCACTTATGATGGACGGCGTGATTCACAGCATACGTCGTTAGTAAACAATGACACTTTCATGATGTCATTAGCAAGACGCTGTTGGTATCATAAGTAAGTGAATAATCAGTAATTTGTTTCCAGTTTCAGCTGTGCCAAAATTATTCAAATTGGTCAGTATTTGACAGTTTCAGTCTCATGTACACTCCAACGTTTTGTGAAAAACAGTGAAAGTGCAGTTTTGTATTTTATGAGGTAGGGTGGACACAGTTAAGGTGATGTGGTAATACAACTGTGTGCAGCATTTCTTTGCAATTAAAGTGAAACTTATAATCAAATATATGCTGCCATGTTTTTATGGACCACTGCATTAATTTAATTTGCAGAGTAGGTAATGTTTAAGCCTGACTGCGTACACTGTGTGAAAAGAAGTACTTTCTCTCGCAGAGATTACATTTTCATAGTCTGCATGTATTAGAAGGCTGGTTAAGTATATAATAAATGTTATCGCAGTTATCAACTCTACAACGTGTACCAGTGTTTTGTGCAGAACTTTTAACAAATCTTGATATATTTTCGTAACTTTTGGCACACAACACCCTGAAGAAACTGCACAACTGCTAATGCGACAAATGTCCACTTCATCTAATTAGTTTTGTTAGGCTGCACTGAATGCATCAGATGAAGACTATTGTTACCGATGTGCGCGGTGTCTGTCTGTCACGTGGCTCAACTGCGTGCGGTGCATTTGATGCAGCCTTTGCCAAATCACTTTGGCCTCTTGTTACTATACCTTGCAAAATCAAACCTCGCTATAATCTGTTATTACACCACATAGTATAAACAAAGAGATGCACAACTGCACGTGTCGTCAACAACCGAAAAAATCATTGTTAGTAACATAATGCTGTAATCAGAAAAGTTCTTACAAATGTCCCCGGCAAGCCTTAATGCATGCTGAAAGACTGTAGTGGTTCATCTTGACTCTGCAAAAGGTCATCGACCGCATTTCAACAGCCCGTGCACTGCGGCGATGTTCACGGACAACAGAGCAATAAACTGAACCAAATCTATCAATTTTCTGAACTAAATGATTCAATCCAACAACAATCAATTGCCGTTCGGGAAGTCTTTTACCATACTGTCATTTACTGTTCTCCTCATGAAGCACCAACTGAATGCTTACTAGAATTTCTCATGACATCACAATTACGTCATCGCCAGTTAATGACGTGCTAGTAGTGTAGAAATATTTCACAATTTTTCATTCCTTAATTCATCATGACGATGTATACCAAAAATCGCGAAAATATATCCAGATTTGTTAAAGTTATGCACAAAATTCTGCTGTTCTCTTTTTTCTAGGACACGGTGCATATGATTAGCTCATCTGGCTACAGCTGAGTTAAAATTATAAAAAAATCATAACTGCTGTGCAAATTTGTAATCACTTGAAAATTAGAAACCTGGATTTAAGTCAAAATCATACTTTTATACAACATGACAAAAAAACATATTTTTAATAAAAACGATTCAGTTTGATGAACACAATGTTGCGTCAGAGATACAAGAAACACAGACTCGAAATTATATGGGCTGTGGGTTGATCAGTATGTGTTTAGTGGCAATTATTTCAACAAAGCTAGCTGCCTATACAGTACACTAAAGATTACAGAGTAAACTTATAATTAACAATGAATGCAATCAATGACAAAAGAAAATATACAAAAATGTCAAACATGTCTCCTCAACCTAGTGCATGTGGAGATATTCTATCCAACTCACGGAAGGTTTCATAGAAACACTGTCCTTACAGCCAAGCATTTGGCCGCAGTGCTGACAAATAAACAAACCTACAAAATTTGAGGTAAAAAAGCAACAACAAAATCTTAGACCAACCAAACCAGCTTAGGTCTAACTGCCTCTGGCTAGGAAATGGGTTGGATCTATTCAAACAGAACAGTAGCATTTGGAGCCAGCGAAGGGGGCGGGGCAAATATTGGTATGTAAATCCACACAATCCACACGCTAGTATACAGACATACACACTTGCTAACATAACACCACACATGCTCACAAAATACTTACAATTGCTAGGGACTAGCATACAGAGTTAGAAAACGTCATATACAAAGAAACAACACAAAGTTGCAGCACATAATCAAATCACAAGTTCTGCATATTTGTTCTGTTACCTGAAATGCTCAGGAAATAATATTGTTAATAACCCTGCAATTAGAAATTACTACAGCTACAAAAAATATTCAAACAGCAAGATCACAAAACATGCAATTGCTTGTAATTTCAAAGAGTGAACATAAAAATGGAAATTATTAACAATCTACACGTATGCCACTTCTGGTCAACTTGCAGTTAGCTCGTCCCTGAAATGACCTATAAAGTGTTGAGTTGGATGTTAAGCATCTACTCACTCACTCACTGGCTGCTAGTTCGAAATTGTTTTAAAAAATCATCATCTGTACATTAAGTCAAGACACACCAACTACAAAAACTTGACATGTAGTAAAAAATAGGACACTAAAGTCAGGCATCATAATTTAAATGCAACATATATGTAAAAACAATTCTTACACAAACATTAGGACCAGTGAAGAATCGTGTTACCAAATCTTGGCACAAAGGTTTAAGGCAATGTAAAAAAGGCATAATCGGTTTTGGTGACAAAAGATGCCAGTCGTGTATAGTAAAAAAACAAACATATATAAAGCAACATCACCAAAACATCACTTATCCTAAAGCATATAGTGTAGGTTGGTAAAACATTGATATAAAAATTACATCTACCTCAACCCTGGAATATTTACCTTGTCAAGATAAATATCATTGAATGTAATTTTTATATAAACTTTGCTTATCAGTAAGCCAAGATTCACCCAACACTCATTGGACACATAATTACCAGAACTACTTTTTATCAGTGCTGCTAAACACCAATGTCACACTGTTACCTATACACAAAGTACTACAATTACAGTGACTGCTACCTGCAAAAGAAAGTCACAGGTTTGCCTGATACTCAGTTAGTTCAAACTCCACAAAAGTGTAAAACACTAAAACACAGAACTACTGCATAAATACATTGCAGCTTCATAGACATTGAAAATAACTTTGTGTATAAATATTAACGTCGATTTTTATAATTTACTTTTTAAAAACACATCCATATTATAAAACATTATATAAAGGTAAACAACCAGTTCTGCACAAGATCTACCATGCTGTTAGGTACAAAACTGACATTTTTTACACCAGACCATATGCTACAAAAATGTGTGAGAATATCAATAACACTGAGCAGATGAAGTTCTTATTAGCAAAGATGACTGCACTGAAGGCATCTAACACACACTGACATAAAATGAAGCCTGTTTAACTTCGGTTGTCTTTAAAATGAAAACCATGTAAAATATCACTCAGCTTAGTTGCTGCTATTATCAACAGTAATAACAGTTTAACAGTACATTTTCCGAAAACTTTCTACAAACTTACATAATGTGCTAATATTACAAAACCACACATACATACGACTCTTAATGCCATTCTCTACTACAGCTCTGCTGGTCTGAATCAACACTATCTGAATGCGTCTTGGATCACAACTTCCTATTGATTCAGCATCTTTGAGATCGCTGTCAAAAACACACACATGCACCCATCATAAATTTTTCCAGTTTGTAACTTGCACACCCAGCTCCAGAATACCCTGTCGGCTTGCCTAGACAAAGTGTCTGACTGGATGCGGTCGAATCGCTTACAGCTGAACACTGCAAAAACAGAGATCCTCTGGTGCTCGACCACTCGTCGGCAGAACCATCTGCCATCTGCTGCTGTTCGTGTCAGAGAGAACCATGTGCTGCCCTCGACAACTGTTTGTGACCTTGGAGTTTTCATCAACATCAATGTCCTCTCATATGTCATGTACGGTGTCCGAGTGTTTCACTGTGTTATGACAGCTCCGCAGCATCAGACGTTCAGTGTCTGATTCTGTGTTCCATTAGCTGGTCATGTCGCTGGTTATGCCATGTCTCGACTACTGCAATGCAACACTTGCAGGACTTCCTGCGTCTCAGCTCAGTCGACTTCAGTCGGTGCTCAATGCCGCCGCCAGACTGATACATCGATCTTCTCTGTATGAGCACATCACACCAATACTGCGAGACCTACATTGGTTGTGGTCTCCGGAACGCATCGATTTCAAGTTAGCTGTGCTCACTTACCAATGCCTGCATCATCTGGCGCCACGGTATCTTTCCGATTACGTGTAAAGTCGTCATCCTTGCAGCTAGTGATCCGACATACACAGCTGTCCACTGTTGGCGATTGTGCATTTCCAGTTGCTGCCTGTGGAAGAGTCTGCTGCCCGACGTCACCTCAGCTTCAACGCTGACTGTTTTTCGAAACCACCTCAAAACTTATCTCTTTTCCCAATCATTTCCTTCTTAACTGTTTTCGGCTTTTAGTTCTGCACACCGTGTATAGTAGTGGTTTAGCAGTATTGTACTTTAGGCCACTCTAAATAACTCTAATGCAATATAATGTATAAATGTAATGATTCACAGAATGACGCAGCTTTTCTAAGTACAGTCATTTTTTAAATATACTGATGCAGAAACTCATACAAGAATTAAAATAATCCATGAAAATTCTACAGTACTACTCAAAACATTAGTTAAATGCAGTTAAACAAAACAAACACAGAATGGCATGTACGAAATACCGTTAAGAATGTCATGCTTTGCAGTTGCTATTTCTGATCGCACAATGTTTGTTAGCTCCATCTTCAAATTCTCCAGATCTGCAGTTGTGGCTACGGTGGCTGGAAGGTGAGCAGTTGACTGTGACTGCATCTGTCCCATTACGACTTGTCCTCTGACAATGAACAAAGCAAACAAAGGTAATGTAAAATAAACACTTGACAAGGATCTTTACTTGCACACCCATGCATTTATCCCCAAATGGTACAAATCATACTTGTCTTTGCCTTCCCTGCTGAAGCTAATCCTAAATTAGCAACTCCGAAGGAATGGAAGGCAGAGTTGGCCAACGCAATACAACGGTGAGTAACAATCTGCCCAGGACCACTACATTTTCACTCAAAAGCAAACATATACGTACATACCACTACCTATGGCAAATGTAACATTAACACTTGAAACGATATCAAAAAAGTGTAGCAACTGAGTGATCAAGCACTCTGACATAACTGAGCGTCAAAGAAAAAAAAACAGCGGTGTACAGGTACCAGAAGAACAACAGTTCGTTGCACATAGATAGTAACTTCTAACTGCAATTCAATTCATGAACAAAATGTCACAAAGGTTTCAGAGTTGATAACATAAATCCAAGACTTAACACATCAGCAATTTAGCTAACTTTTTGTCTGACTTTGCTGATGTGTCTTTGCCGGCAACAGGTGGTGGCACTGGAGCCTTGAACGGAGTAGACGAAGCAGGAGCAAAAGACTTATCATCAGTGACGGCTGACGCTGAGCTTTTGACCGGCTGCACTGCATCAGTATCCTGCAAACATTACCACTGCCACTAGCTCTAGTCAATATAAATAATATTATGCAATACATCATTTGCACTACAGTTAATACCAGACAGAAATAATAATAAAAATAATTCTGTTTCCTTTTCTATATTCCTACAAGGTACAAAGTTGCAACCTAAAAACGAGTCTCAGATATGCAGCGAAATATGAAGACTTATGGCAAAAGCAAAAACAGAAGCTGCAAATTTCATTTAATCAATTATTGTAAACAGATAAATTTTACTGCAAGAAAGTAGTAATTTTTGCCTCTTCCAAAGAAAAGCAAGCAGCAGTGAAAGAAGCCACAGAGGTTTTCACACAAGCTGTTCGGTGTTACCCAATTGTTAGGCAATTCACAGACATCAGTTATGCTATATACTTGCGGGCCACAGGTCACGTGGCAAACAGTTTGAGTTGGGCTAACTGGTTGATGCAATACCACTCAACATACAAAAAATCATTTCATTTCTTTCCAGGTAGTCAGCTGCATAGGTACTGACGACCAAACAACAACCATGAAATACACTCACTAATGCAAAAAATAAGCTGAAAACCAATAAATAAAGCAGCCAAATCATGACCATAAACAAAATACACCAAACTCAACAGGGTTAGGGTTAGGGTCAAAAGCAAGGTGCCTTCTACATAATCTGACCAGCCAGCAGATTAGGTCTATTCTAATGTTCTACATTGGTTTACAGTCAACTCGTCCACAAAATTAACCTAACTCTGGCTCTAACCCTATGCCTTACTCTAACCCTTGCCCTAATCCTAACCCTAACCTAAACCCTAATGAGCTGACTTGGAGATGAGTTGGCTGCCACCTTCTACAGCTGTCAGGGTCCACATGGAGGTAACAGCAGGTGGCGGTACTAACATTACTGTCTGCTGGGTCCACATGGAGGTAACAGCAGGTGGCGGTACTAACATTACTGTCTGCTGGGTCCACATGGAGGTAACAGCAGGTGGTGGTACTAACATTACTGTCTGCTTGGTCTGTCTTGGCACGCCGCTCCTGAAGTCGCCGTGCCATTTCTGACATGACATCATCACCCTGATTGTTGACGCTGGCAGCAATACTGGAGCGACTCAGAGTGCCTCCTCCAGTCTTGGTATTCTGTCCCTCATCACCAACCTGTCATATGACATCATTCAGTACAAACTGTACAATGACAATAATTCACAATGCACACTCATTATTTTATCAGTCGAACACCAGTAACAGCAAAACAACATTCGGAGTGCCAAGTCACGAGGCAAAATAATTTGGTATTCGCAGCTGAAGAGTGAACATACACAAAAAATGATGCATATCTGCAGTGTAAGCTCAAAAGCTACAAAAAGCTTAATACCAGTGTTATTAACCTAACTTGTTAACACTTGATATGATGTGATGTGACTTGGAAAAAAATGCTATTATTTAAAAAAAACTCTAACCATAAGTGACATGTAAATATACCACAAACGAGATATCCACCTTCGAAGATCGGCGCAGCTGAGCTGATTTCAATGCTTCAGCCAGACTGCCGGTGTTAACGGGAGGCAGCGGTGGGGCTGGAGGTGCATGGGTAGATTGAACTGTACTCTCTGACGGGACGCGGAACAAACTGGGATCAGCAGCCTGGGACAAGCGCTGTGATAGGCCTGGAGTGTTGTCCAACACATTGCCTGATGATGCTGACCGCCGTGGTGTCCACTTTGTTTGCTCAGGAACACTGTACAAAATCATGAACGTTTAGATACACTTTCCTGTATAGAAGTAAGTAAGTGTGTAGAGTTATATCCCAGTCTACATACAAAACGTCATTTTGAAGACGAGTCCTTTCACGCAATCAAATGTACCGATACTGGAAACCAAACAACAGGGAAAATATATGAATACAGAAATAGTAAGAAAAACCACAGTACAAAAATCAAAATAACGCTTACAAAAACTATATGTCCTAACTTACACAAAGGCAGGTTCAAGTGTCTTTCACACCATCTTTTACATAGTGCTTAGACAAACTCGGCCTTCCATCCCTCTGGGATCGGTAAATGAGGACCAGCTATGGCTGGTAAGGCAAAGGCAAGTATGTTTCATTCCATTCGTTGACAAAACATGTGGTTGGTAAGGAAAATCTGTGTCATCCCTCGACAATTTGTGTCACACATGAGCGCTTCTACGGCGAGGTTCCCTCACGAAAATGCACAATATTGAAGTGTCCTTGGGGTATTTATCGGTTGGAAGAGGTACTCGGCTCAATGTACATTTACTGTCTATCCAGAAATGGAGCGGGCTTATTTTACAGCTCATAGGGCCAATAACTGCAATAAGTTAGTGAACTAATGTAAAACTTCAACCATTCACATTTTTCCTAACACAGAAAAGCACAATGCCACTTGCCTTGCGTCAGCTGCACTATTTGCTTGTCCATTCTGTTCATGTGAAGACTGTGACAGGAGCCGCTGCACTCCAGCTCGCTGTCCAGGCTGACTTGCTGGAGTTCCGACCAACTTTGTCTGAGAATACGGCTGGTCGGCATTTCTTACATGAGACGACGACGATGAAGCATGTGCTGTTGGAGTTGCATACATAGCGTGACCCTCATGTAATTGGTTTGGTGCCGGATGTGATGTGTGAAAGGCTTTATCAGCTGGAAGAGGTACTCGGCTTAATGTACCCACGGGATACGAAGCTAATGAGGAGACATCTGCTGAAGCTGGAGAGTCTACAGCATCAGAGTTCAACAGAATGAGTAAATGTATATCCCACTCGACACATTGCAGGTCATTTTGAGTACATATTCACTTATACCAGGCACAGCCCGGTTAGGCCGCAGGCCTACGGGCGTAAAGCCCATAGTAAAATCACCCGTGTGCGCGTACTGAGTTGGCCGTTGCTGTTGCTTACTAGTCTGTACTTTTTGACTGTCAAGAAATCTTGTCACATGAAATTTCCAATGAATTGTGACGAAAGTCTAGCTTTCATTGTCGCGGAAGTAGTAAGTAATCAGTTTAAAGCGATAAAGAAAATATTGGTGTTTTCCGTAAATAATGGTAAAAAATACTTTATTCGGGTGTTTTAGATAGATAAATAACAAATAAG
>Ga0126335_1001593_pt1 | contig 12884 bp, 5 predicted proteins | sample OlaspJWI45metaG_FD_108409 | JGI IMG/M metagenome (GOLD analysis project Ga0126335, IMG submission 108409) | Marine gutless worms symbiont microbial communities from Oahu, Hawaii - Olavius sp. 1 OAHU.JWI-45 metaG | ecosystem: Host-associated > Annelida > Digestive system > Unclassified | place...
CCCCCTTTCTGAAATCCTAAATATAAGCCTATTGTATACAGCTATAGTTAGACCGCATTCAGAATATGCAAACTATGTATGGTATCCCTTATAAAAATGAGATAATAAAATTATTTAAAAAATCCAAAAAATAGCTACTAAGTTGATTATATCCTTAAAGCATTTACATTACCATATACAAAAAGATAAAAATAACTTATGCTTCCTACGTTAAAATACAGATGTTTACGTGGAGACGTGACAGAAGTTTTCAGAATATTTTCTGATTTCTATCACTTGGAAGCTGCAGTAAAACCGAATTTTAATACATTCAGTACAACTATAGGAAATAAGTACAAAATACAGAAATGTTCATGTCACTATAACATAAGAAAATATTCATTCAGTTCTATGGTAGTAAATATTTGAAACAGTTTGCCAAATGACGTGGTTGAGGCTGATACTATTATAACTTTTAAGAATTGTCTTGATAAATATTGACTAATCAAGTTGTTCTTTTTCATTTTAATGCCGACTTAATTGAAACTGGAAGTCTACCAATTTTCATGTGAAAGTGATGTTAAGATGCAAGCAAAGAGGACTTCCTGCAAGTGCCAGAACACACTGGATTGGATTGGATAATACAATTGGAATTTTGCCCCAAACTAGTGACAGTACTTCTCTTCTTTAGTCTTCCGTTGTCACCAACAGTTTCCTGACATGCTCTCTTGTATGTTTTCCTATATCCATCTATCCATGTTCTCTTTTCTTTTCCTGGGAGAGCACTGTACACTCCCCCAGTGGGTCCGGGCAGAGCCCGACTGCTGAACGATATTTGCTGCATCTTTGGCTGAAAAAAGGCTTCTGATGAGAGCAATTTCAAGTACATATTCACAAAATACCCGCAAATTCAACAAGTTGATGGCTTAAAGGGAGTGTAATCAAAACGTTGAAGGCATTGAGTGGGAAAGGTAATGGGAGAGGGAAGGAAATCGTTTTACTGATGAAGCAAATGCTCATCTCTTCCTCAGGTAAAGAGACGTGGGATGTGGGGAACCGCTGTGCTGGGAGCCTGGGGCTGCCCCAGCCGGGGGCGCGTTGACGGATTTCATGATGATGAAGATGATGACTGTCAGAGTGAACTGTCTGAAAATGAATTGTAAGCAAAACATTAAGCACTGACAATCATCAAACAATTACGAAAAGGGCCAGGTAAACACGCTCATCAGAAACATTTAAAACTGCAGTCGATGATTGTTCTTGGCGTGTGTGAGAGTTTTAATTTTCGGTCGACAGCTAAAAAGAGGGCGCATGGCCCAGTGGCCCAATTGTAAATACGCCACTGGCCTATCCTATCATGTGCTGATTGCCACATTTTTGGCACTGTGTGATCACAATTCACCAACGTTACAGACAGATGGACAACAGATGGACGATATACGGCATAAGCATGACATGCATCTTATGCATGTGATGCTAAAAATTGAACAGAACCAAAGTTTAACCTTGGTTTCCTTTTCTTGCAAACTGCCTTTCAAGCCTTCCATTTCTGACTGCAACTTTTCCAATTCAGAATTCTAATGACATCATAACAACAACAAGGACCATCACCACAGCTCTCAGTGCAATGCAAATGCAGACTTGGATTCAAGACTCATCTGTTCAAGACCAAGACTCAGTAATTAGAAGCTGAAAGACAAAGACACTTTGGTAAACATCAACTCATACAACAAATGAACTTACTTCACTTTCTTGTGCATCACAGTTCAAAAAATTGGATATTGCAAAAGACAAACACAAAAAACTTAAAGATGAAGACAAACAAATATTTGAAGTCTGCTTAAAACTGCTGGGTGGCGACATGGACCGCGGAACCTATATGGCAGGGATGGACAATTCTATCTCAGTTTTTGGAGTAGGAGCGGAATTGGGCCATTTTCCACCCCAGTTTTTCCTGACCAAATGACACACCACCAGTGCAAAAAATTGGATATTGCTATATGCCATGCAGCTCTGAGTGCCGGACTACCAGTAGGGTCCAAATTCGTAGTTTCAAGATGTTTCATGGTATAAAGTCATACCATGTGTGTTTATTATTGCTGTGCACAGTCCTGTAATAACAGCATACTACAATCTCAACCCACATTACTTATTTCTGTTGGCATGCAAAGTGGGTGGGTCAAAACTAGATACGATCCATTTGCACCCTGAAACCAAAACAGGTTTCACTATGAATCTGAAACCGGTTTTGACAAACAGATCACGCCCTAATACTGTCTGAACATAATGTTTTCAGTAATTCTCTGAACATTTCATTAGTGCAGCCTGGAAGACAGCGAGATACAAACTCAGGCACTTACTTTTGCAGTAAGTGCCTGCTGCATATTGGACAGTTGAGACCGCAGACACACGAGCTCTGCCGTGGCATGGTCACTTGCCTGGTTTCTCTTATGAGCCTCAACAGCCATCTCACTCATCTGACAACATTACGTTACATTACAGTAAAACTATTTATAGTGGCCTCATGTATAAACTGCCAAAGCATTAAGTAAGGAAGTAAGTAAAGTAGACAACTTATATAGTGTTGTAAGCAACATGAGCCACCTCAAGAGCACTTCACATCAAATGTCATGTTGCACTAGTGAATTTCTGAACAGGTGAAATTTCAGATGTTTCTTAAAGTTAATAAGGAATGACTTTGTGTAGTGAGTCAGGTAAACTGTTGCATGCATGTGGCGTAGTGACAGCGAAGGCATGGTCACCGACGGTAGAGTGATGCGTGCATGCATGACCAGTTGTGAGGTTGATAAAGATCTCGGTCTTTGCCCTCATTCAAGTTTGGCGACTGGCTGAAAAAGATCAGACAGATACTGTGGTGCAAACCCATTGAGGCCTTGGTATGTCAGGACACACAGCTTGTACTAAATATGCTCTGGCACTCGCAGCCAATGTCAGTAAGTAAGTAAGCAAGTGTGACGCAGTGTGCCAAAAAGTCAACTGAGCCAGCTTAATGTGCCACACTCTGACAATGATACAACTTCGTAAAAACTTCACAACACCGGGTGGTCAAAAATTCTGTCGCAAAAGAAGTGAAAAAGCTATGGAGGAAAAGACTTGCAGGAAGCACAGTTTATTACTGTGATTCCTGTTTCAGAAAGCTAGCCTACACAGTGCATAGGATATTCTAACAATGATGATGTAACACCAACATATGTATTTTGCATAATATATCATGCAAATAAAAACAATTACACTACTGAAAACAATGTTACTGATTTTAACATAGTTGACTGATTAATGAATCAGCTCAAATGAGAAGACCCTTTGTGAATATCCATACAAACTAGAATAATATAAACTTATCAATTTTTGCTGCAACATATACATCAGTGGCAAACCTTTGTCCGAATTTCTTCGACTTCCAGACGTTTTGCAACGACTTCTCTTTCAAGGTGCATCAGTTTCTGTCCCACATCAGCGTTTGACGTCTCCTTGGCAGGACACATCATTATGCTTGCATCACTGGCATATTGTTGTTGCTGCTGCTGCTGTAGTGCTCCCAACTGATGATAAAGCTGAGTGATGAGAGCATCTTTCTCATGACATTGCTTCTCGAGCAACGACACACACTGAGAATCTTCATGCAACCACGCCATTTTCTGATCCTCCTACATCCAGGGTTATAGGGTTAATACTCAGTAGCTTAAATATCAAATGCAACAAATGCAATGTTTTTTGGTTGTTAAACTTAACTGCTCATAATAATAATAATAATAAACAGATTTGTATAGCGCCGTAAGGTCGTAACTTCAGAGGCGTCTGTCTGATATGATGCCACGGATGATGATGATTTTTGGAAATTGCCCCAAAATAACTATACCAAAAAGATTATTAAACTTCTACTTTTTCATCATTTCAGGGTGTAATTTATTAAAATTTATTACACAGATGCATTTATATTGCAGTAAGCAGAAAGAAACTACTTTACATCAATTTGGTGATTATACCTTTGCATATCACCTTTAAGGTGCAGGCCAAAGTAGGCTACAATACATGTATATAAATACAGCTGCTTAGCTATGAGTACTGCATAGTCAAGAGAGGATAGTTGGTCATCAGTTGATATCACTCTCACATGCCAATGATGATGTTCCTGTAACCGTGTATCTTCACATATGAATATATAATCTTCATACTCAGTGTGTCATCTATTCCCAGCAACATCCGACCTGACCTCCATGTTGAGACTTTTTCCTATGTTTTGGTGGTTACTATAAGTCTCTAAGTGCCTTCCTAACAGCATTGGCCAAACACTACAGCCAAACAATGTCATATGTTTCCAACAAATATGGTGAATGACAGCCAACTGGTAAATGTCAAAGCCATTAGTAAACTTCTGACCAAAGAATATTAAAAACTTAAATTTTTATTTCCACACATTTCTCTTCAAGCCGAAGGACTAAAATCTAAATCTGTAGCAGTTAAACCTCATTTCCAGTGGTGAGGGGTATGTGGAATATTTGGAAGATAACCGAGATTGTTTGTGGAATTGTGGTTCTATGCAAGTAATTTAAACATGTCATTATTTCTTTTATTATCTGGATTTACAAAAAAATTCTGTAGACATTCAATAGTTTAAATTCCGTCAACTAATAAACAAAACATACATACCTGATCTTGCATTGCCCTCAACTCTGTACTGCTAGAACTACGCTGAAGACCGTTGTTACCACTAATCCAGCCAGCTCCACCTTCAATATTACAACAAACTGCATTACAACACATGCAGAATGAACACAGCCAATTATTAGACTGCATCGAATGCACGACATTCGATGTTCCTGTCTGTCAGTCTGTGTGTCTGTCATGCGGCTTCATTCGCTTTGGTGTGCATAAAGAACTAAACGAACTGAGGTCCTGTTTGGAGTAAAGACACTTGGGGTCCCAATGAACTGGTTAAATGGGGGTCCCAATCCCCCAAAGAAAAGGGGAGGGGGAAGCACACTCGATGCAGCCTTTGCCAAATTACTTTAATATCTGTTTCCAACAGGAACCACAACCACAATTTCCACAATGTCACATTCCCAGGGCAATCAAGTTCGAAATTGGGGCTAACGAAAATTGCCATAAATGCCAGGAAACTGTTATCTCTGAAATCTCACTGCGAAATTCAGTATTCTATGATAAATTAAACCAAGTTGACTGTAGATTGCATTTGTAAATACAAAATGCAGCAAATAATCTCACTACATCGCATGTTAGGCAAGTTAGAGTCAGGCACAGGTCGATCGCGGAATTGTCTATTGCGAGCACCAGCACTGAGTGGTCGGTTGCGTACTGTCGTTGGAGGACGAGGTAAGGGCATTCCAGGTGACGTGGTAAATGTCTGCATATTGGTGGCTACACCAGGTCTTAGCTGTGGCAGTGAACCACTGAAGCTGGCCAAGCTGGCATGTGGTGCAACTGGATCAGTTATCCAGGCTGACTGAGGATGCAAAGGTGTGTATGTCACCTGTCAAGCAAAAACACTGTGAAATTTATCTATACTTATCTATACTTATAATTATTTTTACATATTAACTTGCTTACTATATAACAAGGTGGCATAAAACATTTATGAATGTTTTAGTAAACAATTAAGTAAGTAAGTAAGTAATCTTTATTAAGATGGGACAAATTCACATCAATACAGTATAGCACAGTAATACATGGAAGAACGTTAAGAACAGAAACATAAAACATAATAGCAATACAAACAATAAAACATGACACATGAGCAGTACAATCCCAATCATATTTCACTTAATGTTCATACAAAGATCGAACAATAAACGATTTTTATGAAAATCTGTATAATATTCATGCAACTAATATTAGTATAAGTTTTGGTGCCACTGACACTGACTACTGATGTCAAAAGCATTCATATGTAAGCAATACCTAAAATACCAGCTTTTATAATTTGTAATTTTACAACAGTTATCTTCATCTATGTAGTTCATTAAGAGAAAAGTTAGCATTCTAATGTTTGTTACTTGACTAATTCTTTAGCTTTGTTGATACGTTATAAACATGTAGGTATTGTGTAACTGCATAAGATACACTTTGTCAGCCTGTACAAAAATAAATAACAAACAACGCAATACAAATTTAGAATTATAAAAACATTAGCAACTCATTTCACTCACTGAGTACTCTCCATGCACAATTAACTCATATGTTGTGTTTGAGTTTCCAAATCGAATGACATCGCCAGGATGAAGTCTAACATAAGCGTTGCCAATACGGCAGTCGTTGACATAAGTGCCATATGCCGAGTTCAGATCTTGTAATGCAAATGTCTCGTCAATATCTCGATACTCTATGATGGCATGCTGGGCATCAACTGACGGTGACTGCAACAATATCAACAAGCAAATAAGAGTGATATCATGAAACTTACAAGTGTCAGTGCTTGCTTATGATTTAAAAAAATAAGGGTGTGATCCATTTGTCAAATCCAAAACTGGTTTCACATCAGTTTCAGTAAATCTGTGTGATCCATTTGCGAAACTGAAGCTGGTTTTGCAAATCTGCTGAAACCTACTCACATCATGGTTTCGCTGTCAAAACCATACAAGATGGCAGCATCTACAGATATAAATGCTCGTATTCCATTGCATCTAATGTTGAAATTTTTGACACACTTAAAGCATCATAGTGTAATGTGTAGTACTTTACTGTGCACGTTTTTTCTGCACTGGCAATTTCTATAAGTTTTTGAACAACGGTCTATGGACAACTTTTATATACAGTGCGGTTATGACGTGGGTGTCGGTCAGGCCAAAATTTGTAGTTTTGCGATGTTCTGCACAAATTTGTGGTATAATATGATAAAATGTGTGTTTATTGCTGTGTGCCATCCTGTGACAACAGCATTCTGCAATCTCAGTAGATATTGTGTATTTCTGTTGACATGGAAAGTGGGCAGGCCAAAACCACATGATCTATTTGTGCCACAAAACCGAAATAGCCTTCACTAGGAAACTGTAACTGGTTTTGACAAATGGATCACGCCCTATATCAACAAACAAATGGCAACAAGTATCTGTACTCAACAATAACAGTGCATCAATTGCATCTAGTGTCAGGTCAGTTTAGGGTTTGGATAAAGGTTAAGATTAGGGGTACGGTCAGGGGTAGGGTTAAGGTTTGGGTTACAATTACGGTTGCCGTACTGGAATATTGGGAGTGCCCATATCCATAACCTGCAGACTAGTAATACATCTGGGTAATCTTTCAACGGGTGGTCCCATACTATGACAACACTAAAAGTGTTTCAATATCTTGTTATGATGTTATTTTGTTATTGGCTACATCTAAGGGTAGTTTAAGGGTTATGGTTGGTGTTAGGCCTTCGTGTATGTGCATACGAAAATGCATACATGGCAGAAATGTTTCACGTACACTAGCTTCATGTAGTACGAGTACAAGTACCTTAGGGTCGAGTACAAGTACCAGTACGAGTACATGACACCAGAAATTCAGTCAAGAGTCTGTCCCTTCTATCCCGTCCTCATTGCTGTACAGGCGATCGCTATTAGCAATGCATCCATGGGCGATTACCATAGTCATTATGAACTCCTTCAGAATGTCAAGGACTGGTTCAGCTCCTAAAAGAGACTACTGCAGACATGTACACTTATCAGTTAAACCAAGATGACAGGTTTATTACAGGTTACACGACCATAACAGATGGCTGTATGCACTAAGTGAACCCTTTTAGCTTGCAGCAACTGAGGAAGAGCAGCAAGCAATTATGTTGGTGTCAAGAGATAACATGCATAGGAGGAAATCTGATCCAGATCCACTCCCGGAGAAAGGAGAAATTGGCGTCTTAACGCAGGGATGGGATGATATAATGAGGCATCACTGTATCTAACAAACTGTGAAACGCTCTATAGGCCATAGCTCCAGCATCTGCATCTCCATTCTAGTGGCCACCTATGAGCAACTTATAAGTGCGATTAACTTCATAGAAAATCGTTATACCATGATTAAAACTACGCATACACCACCCACCTCACAACTACAAATACGAGTACACATACTGAAAATCTGTACTCGAGTTGTAACAACAAGTGACTCATAAACTACGAGTACCAAGTACTACATCTCTGGTACACGGCAACAGTTTGTCAGATAATTTGGAACTACATACGTCTGGCCATATTCATAGTCAGCGACTTCAAAAAAGTAAGATTGTACCGTTAACATTACAGCAGATGGGTTACCTGGAGCTGAAGGTTGCACCCTTCTCTACCGACAGTTGTTACTTTTGACGCCAGCTGAAATAAGCCTTGACTGCTTTTCAAGAAACCACGCATACTGTCTAATGCATGTATGCTAACCTACTCCTCCGCTCAGAATACCTTCGATGTTTACGTATACTTCACGTCTTTATTTCATTCGATACAAATATATCACACTGACATATGGCTTACGAGAATGTAAAGGAAATAGTTTTTCGCGTCATTAATAGGCAAGCAACCATCTATTTACACATCGCCTACGACCTTCGATATACGACATAGCAACGACGAAATATCTGTCAACTATTCCATAGCAACCGCAAGGTGCTCTCGTGTTAAATAAGTAAACAGCTATCACTGACTCGTATCGTATCGGTACTGTGGGCGCAGGCCGTAGCCTCTATGACCTCAGAATTACATAGAACATAGTCTGTGCAAATTGTACATTGTTAATGTAAATTATTAATGAAACTTCTATTTCCTATTCCGGTTAATTCAGCCTTATAGTTATAAAGATCTTGATTGCTCCAGAACTTGTCTAGCTTATTCTTAAACGAGTCAAAATCATCCACTGATTTAGTCGAGTCAAAAATTAACTGAGAAACCAAATTTTGGTCAAGAACTTGGTACGGTAAAAAGGCTACAGCTATCTTTTTCTGCCAAAAGAAGTTCCATTAAATTGTTGGAATAGAATTGGGGTTGATAATCTGATCAAATGCTACTGCAATTCACATTTTTATTGCCATTATCACAAAACACGAGTTTTGTTTGACATGCTAGCATAGACAGCAATTAGGTAAGGTGGAATATGCGTTCACTACTGTACTGCAAATTTATTCTAGATACTATGTACCAAATTTTATCATACTGAGATGACTGAAACAGTTTGGCTAACTTGTTTCTGAATCACAGCATATATATCTGCAAAGAATTATTGGAATTCCATCTATCATAACTGGCATTAAACAGTGAAAAAATATCACATACAACAAGCCAGTGTACTATTTATTGGAGATTCAAAAATGCTATCCTGTGCCTATACACAGGTATCACATTCAAACAACACTTTACTGTGCCCCACGAATGCAGGTGCTGTAGTGTATACATGCTTAAATAACATCAAGAATAATACTACTCAACACAGACAATGTCCCATACAACTAGCCAATAGCATAAGTCAGCAAGCCAAGTTTATTCTCAATCAATGAGTAAAGGGTCATTTTGCAGTCCTTCCAGAAAACCAGACATCAACATTAATAGTGTTCTTAAAAGTCAGTCTACCGTGACCATGCAGCAATTATTGATGATAGTAAAGAAAGATTAATACTACAAAAATGACTATGTAATGAGGCTGCAATACGTACATCTAAAATAACGTCAAAATCGGTGGCAACAAAAGAATGAAGCATCAGCATTTCACACTCTTAAAATAGCCATCAAATCCCAAGTATTACCAATAATATTAATATTGAAATTTGTAATGTGCAAACAGTTAAAGATAATTCAAATCTAATGGACAGGCAGGCAATTGTGTCGGTTTTAATTATGAGATTGAGTTTTCAGACAGATTTTGAATGTCGTTGAGAAGACAGTACGCCTTTATAGTATTTACAGGAACTGACAGAGTATATTTAATCCTACAACAATATGAACTAGACTTACAGCATCAAAAACCCTGTATCACCAAACAGCCGAACTTACAGCCATACTGTCAATACAAACAACAGTCCACTAGAATTATAAAGATAGAAAACAAAATACTTAACCCATTACTGTCATATTGTAACAAAATCAAATGTTGATGAAATATAAATTATTCTTTGTCAACTATAAATGAAACATAAAACCGGTATACGTGAAACAAAACAACCTAACTACAGTTCAACAAATTTCCAATTTTGAAATTTTCCCAAATGTACAACGTCCCAACTATAATTAATAGGAGATATACCTCCAAAACCATAATCATAAAATGTCATCGCTTTATATTACCAAAGACAAAAACTGTATGGGGACAAACACACCACTTTTGTTTAACTTCAACAAACAAATGTCAACTACTGCAAAGTTTCGTGACGCCCAATTCGAGGACTCTATCAAATTTTTGCCAACAGCCAAATATCGGAAATTTCACAGTACTGGTGTCGAAGTTCAAAATGTAGATAACTTAACTAGAGCAAGAACAAAAACCAAAGTCTACAGCACTTTACAATTACCATCATCACTAAAAATCGTACTGGTAATTACCTTCTAATTCTGCACAATTATAATCTCAATTACCTAATACGAATAACATTCATGTTTTCATTAAATGTAAGTATAGGCGCATGAAAAGACACCATCATTAAGAAGTAATTAAACTTTAGTCTATTTCTGACATATGCAAGGTATAATGTGATTTTGATTGTTGCAGACTTAAACAGTAATCTAACACAAACAAGACTACTACTAAACTGCGTGATGACTAACGATATGCAACAATGTAAAACAGTGGACACCACAAAGCTGAAGTGGTAGAACTGGTGAGAAAAATGTGGACAGCAGGTTCCAGGTTCAGGTGGGGAAGATGGAGACGGCAGCCAAGTTGTAGCTAGTCTATTCTACATCTGAAGCAAGAGACAAACATGCAGCAGCATGTTGCATAATATCTAGTGATAAACAGAAGGTGAGAGATGAGGCTAATCTAAGAAGTAAATTAATTACAAGCACATGTCAGGTACACCACCATTACAGAACCACAAAACAGCACAACTCAACCCATGAACAAAATCAAACGTCTTGGGTATGCCTACAAACACCTAAAACACATCATGGGGCATCAAACCACCTGGCTATACAGGGTGCTTGGCCCGTCGTCTACAGGGTGCTCTTTCTTGTCTCATCCTTCAGCACGTACTTGTAGTAGGCTGCGTTCATCTGTTCCAGGAAGATGAAGGTAAGCACAGTGTGTGGACCAAGACGGGCGTAGTAAGGGGTGAACCCTTTCCACAGACTGAAGAAGCCCTCCCGGCTAATTACCTTTCCCAGCACATCCTGTCATACCACAAACAAATCACAAAAACGACTGTAGAAATTAATGATTAATTAGTCAATTAATCATTAAAAAGGACTGCCCAATTAATTTTTGTTGATTAATTAAAATTCAATTAAAAGTTTTGACTTCTTCACAATGCTCGCTAATTTGTACATTTCCAGCTGAGGTGAGACAATGTTTGCATTTTGCATAAGACAGGACATTATTTGTACTTTTGTGCTGCTTGTAAACCTTGTATAATGTTAGTTTTGCACTTCTGAATACTAATTCAACAACACATATATGCAACAATGACAATTTTTTGAAGTAGTTTATAAGTTTTTGAAAGTCAGCAACTACCAGTAGTTGAATTCTGCTATTTGTGGTCTTCCGGTTGATGGATAATTGTTTTAAATTAACCGACTAGTTAAAGTTCATTACTGGAGATTAATCAGTTAAAAAAATTTAACACAGCACCAGCCCTAATTATAAACCATAACACTTTTGCACAGCACATGCATGCCAGTCACTCACAATTAACAGCAGCATTTAACACAGCAAAACAGCAAAGTTGGCCGATTCACTAGAATTGCATCACTTTCCGTTAACCTCATAACTCCAAAAAAAGTCGCAACTGTGCCAAAACAGTATCATCTGAGAATTTCAGCTAGCAAGGAATAGTACAACTGGTAAATGCTGCTGATAATACAAAATGTAAGTCGGACTCACCAATGCGCCCTTGTACTCAGGCTTTCCATCAATTATCTTCATGTTCTGAATTCTACACCACACAAAAGCATCCACAGTAAGTGACTGTAAACAAGCCAAGTTCGACACGTCAAACAGCAAATAAAACATCACTTAAAACTCAAGTCTTTCACTCAGTCGAAGCACTACTGACAACAAAACTCAACAACACAGACATGCAGAAACAAAATACAACAGGCAACCTCAGATTCATTTTTTGTATGATCTCATCATCATTATATTAATTATTATTAGTATTGTAGCAGGCCCTTGCGCACCTGCCGTAACTTCCCATATAACTGTGGGCAACATCAATATACAATACAGCAAAGAGCTCTTCTGATAATCCTCAACCTTGTCCTCCAACCATCAGAGCTCAGATACTGTCTGCTAAAGAATGTCAAAGCACTGTTTAGAGTTTTATTATTACTGTTATTAACAGCGTTGGTAATATAAAAACTGATTTAAGGTGCTTTTTCAAGAGTTGCAGAGACAGGAAAGAGACTAATAAAAAAGAAACAGAAAACTTATGATTTTTCAGCCTATGATCTTCCAGGAGTTAAAAAGCAAACGAGTGACAGATTGCAGTCATTCACCTTGTTTTAGCAATGTCCACAGGCATGGACGCTGCTGTTGTGATCAGCCCACTGATCATGCTAGCAATGAAGTGCAGTAGAATGTTCTCCTCAAAATATCCTACACAGAGACGTACAGTATACACATTACCAACACAATGTCTAGGCTGCTAAACTAATGCAGTGTCCGATAAGTATCACAATATGAAGACGGAAATAAGCAAAAACTGCCGCTGATATGAAAAAAGCCGAGAAAGTTAATTATTCAAACATACACAA